>Ga0315900_10000138_pt1 | contig 126345 bp, 137 predicted proteins | sample LakEriMetagenome_FD_203521 | JGI IMG/M metagenome (GOLD analysis project Ga0315900, IMG submission 203521) | Freshwater fungal communities from buoy surface, Lake Erie, Ohio, United States - Buoy 12 MA114 | ecosystem: Environmental > Aquatic > Freshwater > Lake > Lake biofilm | place: USA... | reverse complement strand
GCTGGGACAGGGGCAGGTGTCACTGCAGGGCTGGGGCTCTGGGCAGCCGGCGGTTGGATCGCCGGCTGCTGGGCATCCAGCGGCTGGTGGACATGGGGCTCGCTGGCTGGCGGGCCGTCGTCCTCCATCTCCTGCCCTTCAGCCGGGGTCTCCACAGGGGCATGGAGCTGCCAGCCCAGCTGCTGCCAGCCGGCCAGGTGCACCGGCCAGATCGAGCGGATCTGTCCCTCCTTGCTGATCAGCAGCCGGGTGGGACGAAGATCCAGCTCGGCACCGGCAGCTAGATCGGGGCTCACGATCAGCCGCTGGTGCGGGCCGCCGCTGCTGGCGGGGGTGGAGAAGGGATGGGTGGCATCGAGGGGCTGGAGCAGCTGCAGCGGCAGCACCGGCGATCCGGCGCCAGCAGGGCTCGGCTCAAGGGGATGGGTCATGGCGGGTACCTCACAGCCGCTGGCTGGCGGTCAGCGCCACGGCCATCCCCACCGGGGTGGCGGGCGAGACGATCGCCCGCGCCAGGCGGATGCAGGGCGGGGTGATCAGCTCGCTGTCCGCCGGGTTGAGCAGCAGGGCCGCGCCGCTGATCGCCGCCTCCACCTTGCCGCCGGCGGCGGGGATGGCGACGGCAGAGGCGGTGATCCAGGTGCCGGCGCTGCCGTCATCCAGCAGCGGCGCCAGCTCCAGCGTCACCGTCACCGCCTCGCTGTGGCCGGGGTGGGAGGCGACGAGCACAAAGGCGCTGGTGGCATCGAGGTCGGTGCCGAGGTTCACCACATCACCGCTGCTGCGGCTGTGCTCGTAGCAGTCGGTGGCGGAGTGGTTGATCCAGCCGACGAGCACCGTCTGGGCGTCGAGCAGCCGGGTGGCTTGAGAGGTCATGGATGGAGCTCCTGGGGGAAATGAATGAGTGGTTCTGGGCAGTTCTCCTGGGTTGGGGCCGGCGTTCAGGGCAGCACCAGGGGCATGGGGGCGACGTTGAACAGGCGTGCGGCGGCCTTGCGGTTGCACACCGCAAAGCCCACGTACCAATCCACCCGCGTGCGGAACACCGGCGCGTCATGCACCTCCCCGAAGTCCCGCACCGAGATGCCGTAGCGACCCTCGAACGGGCCCTGCAGGCCGCACACCGCCGCATCACCCAGCACGCAGCAGTAGATCGAGGTGGTGTCTCCGGGTTCGTCGTAGCCGAGCACGGCGTTGCCCTCGGCGTCCTCCTCCACCAGCAGAATCTCGATCCCCTCGAAATAGTGGCGGCCCTCGAACACCTCGTAGAGGTCCCCGCCGGCCTGGCGGGAAGCGGTGCTGATCTGGCGGCGGGCTGCCTTGCTGGCGATCAGCACCTTGTCGCCGCCGTAGCCGATCACGCTGTCGGTCAACGCCTCCAGCGCCAGCAGGTTGAGGGTGCTGCCGCCGTTGTTGATCGTCTGGTACTCACCCGGCACCAGGCGCTTGCTCAGCCCGTTGAACGCCCGCGGATCAAAGGTGTCGTCGCCGTTGATGATCGCCGCCTCAAGCGTCAGGCGCATGGAGCGCACCTTCATCTCGGTCTGGGCAGCACGGGCCTCAGGGCCCTGCAGGTCCACGATCGAGCGGTCCACATCCAGGTCGCCGCCGAACAGGTGCACGAACTCCGAATCGGAGTTGATCACCCCATAGCTCTGCCGGTAGCCCTCATTCACGGCCCGGAAGCCGACGCGGGGCAGCTTGGTCTCCGCCGGGAAGCTCAGCGAGCCGCCCACGAGGTTGCGGAACGGCAAGCGGCGCAGCAGCTCCCCCTCCGCAAAGGTCTTGAGCACCGCCAGCTGCTCCGCGCGGCGGGCGTATTTCTGCGCCTCGATCAAGGTCAGGCCCAAGGGCACACTCCCGGGGCCTGGCCCCAGTGACAACAGCAGCTGTTGCCAGGTGGGCAAAGACCGCCGGCAGGTGGTCAGGTCAGAGCAGGGGGTGGAGGCTGGCGGCGAGAGCAGCAGGCGCTCCGCAGGATGCCCCGGTGCAACGGGGCGCGGTGGTCGCGTCCTTTCTGCTTCACCGCCATGGCCACCAGTCCCGTTGCCCCGGCCTGCCCGATCCGCCTGGTCTCCTTCCGTCTGGCTGCCAAGGGCAGCACACAGGCGCGGCGGCTGTTCCTCGATAGCGAGGGGCACATCAGCGCTGCTCCCCACTGGCTGCCGCGGGAGCAAGCCCTGCTGCTGGCCCACAATCAGCAGCTGATCTGGGGATCAGCCGCCCGGGTGCTCGTGCTCTGAGCACCCGAGGGTCAGCGGGTCTGGGATCGCTGGCCCTCCCTCACTGGCCATGGACTCCTCCAGGGCGTCCATCCAGTCCGACAGAAGCCGGTGCTTGTTCTTGCCTTCCAGCGAGGCCGCCGGCACGGCGCGGGCAACGGCACCGCTCTGGAGAGCTTGAACGATGTCCACCGCATGGGCCTCGTCGAGGGCCTGCACCATCTCGATGCCAAAGCCCTCGTCAGTGGAGAAGAACACCGCGTAGTGGATGGGGCCTCCGGCTGAGCACACCTTCTTGGTAGCCATTGGGGTTCCCGGTCGCCACCACCTGGGGGCGCGATCGGCTCGGAAGCCACTGCGCTGGGGGGTGGCGACAGCGGTGAGATACGCCAGGAGGGGCATGCTCAGACTTGGCCAAGAGCAACGACCTCAGCTGCTGTGGGCACAGAGTCTGTTGATGGCCCGAAGCACTGGCGTTGACCACTCCGACTCTCGCCTCGTGTATGGAGCTGGACAGGTGGTTTGCAGACCCGAGAACCACGGCTAGCCTTGGCTTATAGCGACTCAAAAGTCAGGTGAGAGCTGGAGTTGGTGATGTCAAGGAAGCGACGCCTACCTTGGTTACCGGAAAGAGGTACGACGATCCACTTGGTTCTCGGAACCATCCAATAAAGAGTTGGGCAGACGAGGTTGGTCTGCATCACAGCCAGCCGGCAGTGTCTTCGTTCCGATAGCAAGCGGGAGGGCGTTATGGCACCGCGTACAGCTCCGAATAGTGAGTTCGAGCTGATGCTCACCGGCGGGCATCCGAACTCTCTGGGCCGCACAGTCGAAGTGGTCGACATCATTCTGGCGGACAGGTCGCGCCTGATCGATCTCTATAGCTGCTACTTCAGCGATGACGAGGTGGTGCGCCTTCGGGTGTCCAATGCTATGAAACGAGTCGCGCGTGAGCATCGGGACTGGCTGCTTCCGCTGGTCGATCCCCTGCTCGATGAAGTCGCCGGGATTCACCAAGCCTCTACACAGTGGACTTTGGCAACCCTGTTCCAGTTGCTTTGGGATCAGATGGACGCGCTTCAGCAGGAGAAGGCGAAGAACCTGCTCATGTCCAACTTGGAGGAGTGGGACGACTGGATCGTCCTCAACAACTCAATGGAGGCTCTCGCTGAGTGGTCGGCTCATGATGAGTCCCTCAAGGATTGGCTCATCCCTCGGCTTGAGGCGCTGCAAGACGACGAGCGGCGCTCCGTCGCCAAGCGTGCTAGCAAGCTCTTGGTGCAGATTGGTGCGTGACTCGACCTTTCCCAGGGAGTCTGCTGCGCCGCCCAACAAAGGCATCGAGCGGACGGCGTCAGCTAGTTATCAACCTGAGCGGTCTTGACCGCCGCTCATGCCTAACACGTTCGAAGGATCAGCACCCATTCCTTGCTACCAGTAAAGTCTGTCGAACATATGCAGAACGCAGTCTGCAATATACTCTCAGGCGAGGCTCAGATGAACTCATTAAAAAGTAATGAATCAAGCGCCTTCGCGAGATCAGAGTGCATGGACGGCTGCTTTGATTGCCTGCAGCCAGAGCAGTCAGATAATTTCATGTACAATGCAACCAAGTAAAATACTTCCGGCTTACGTAATGCAAATCTCGGCGAACAGGCAGAAGAAAAGAATATGATTCGTAGCCTGATCAAAGCTTTCTATCTAGTCTTCAGGGTCACCCCATCTCCTTACAACCAGTATTATGCAACAGTGGCTGGTGCATTTACTCATTGCATCATTTTGGAGAGATCCCCTGAAGCTGCGCTCACTAAGGCCAAATTCTTTATATTTAAGGATGGCTGGGAGGATGTTCGCCTCACTGATGCACCCTCGGAAGTTGACGAGAAGAATTTCTTAGGAAAGGATACAGGAGAAGAGCTTTATTATAGAGCACGAAAAGATGGTTTGGCGTTCACCTACGTTGGTTGGTCGAGGGATGGCAAATCTTCTGCCGAGCGACTTTTAACAGAGTCGTCCTTTTCTTCTGCCCTTCAAGAAAGACTTCGTCGAGATAGAAAGATTAGAGATACCGGCAGATGTCTCCATTTTGAAGGAGGCATTAGATGCCGAGAATATATTAACGCTCATTCCATTCAGAAGAGTGGACTACTATCGGCCATATCCTGCAATGGTCATGTATATGTCCTTTCAGCTGATGTTGGAACTCTCGGAAAGAACAAAGGATTTCCTGAATATGTCAAGAAAGGAATCAATAACGTTTCAACCTTTAAGGGATTTTGCAAAAGCCATGACAGTGAGCTATTTGCACCGATTGACAGATCTGATCTCGAGCCTAGCTACAAGCAAGTTGCTCTATATGCCTATCGATCCTTGTGCAGGGAGTATTTTGTGAAAGAAAATGCCATCATGGCCTTGAGGAATGACCTTGATGATCAGTCTAGACCTAAAGTGGCGAGGGAGCTCTTAGAGGGTTTAGTTGTCGGGAATGAATGGGGATTTAGCAATCTAAATTTTCATAAGGCTAAGTATGAAGACTCATTTAGAAAAGAGTGCTATGACGACTTCAGGTATATTCTATTTGCATTCAAAGGCCGCCCGACAATTGCCTTTTCGAGCCTTATTTATCCTGACTATAACTTTTGCGGTGATCAGATTCAAGATCTAGCAAATTATTCACAGCTCTTAAGGCTTATGACATTATGTTCGGCGCCTATGAAAGAGGGATGGGGTTTTCTATTGGCATGGCACCGCTCCAGCTCGGACGTGTGTGATCGGATGATTGATTCTTTAAAATCAGTTGTTAGGCATGGAGGTGTACTAAGCGACTACTTGTTCCGAATGGCGATTTCGTCATCAGAGAATCTAGCGATCTCGCCTGCGTGGCTAGACGGCCTGCCACCAGCTGATAAAGAAAGAATTTTAATGAAAGTGACTGATGCAATTAACATCTTTCAACCCATAAATCACAATTACCTCAATGAGGGCCTTGAGGGTATCTCTGGGTGGACAGTGGATCGTATTTTGGACGGATCATAGTCTTCATCAGAGAAACTTAATCTGAATATGAAGAGGACATGCGGTTTCGAAGGCAAGGCTTACAAAAGCCCTTGATGGAGCATTTAGTATGCTGCATACACTTTGGCCCGATTGCCCCCCCAAACAAGCCCCTCGAGTGAACAGGCCTCCATAAACTTTCTGTTACGCGGCCTAATAATCTCAGCCTGCCACTTAGGGGCAGCGTTGGACCGCCGCGTTGACGACTAAGTTTGGTAGGCATCCAGCTGACCCCCATCGAACCGAAATCTAGATCTTGAATCTCAGAAATTTAGCTTTATGCGGGTCCAAAACATTGAAATCGATACGGGTGCTGGGAGACTAGCGGTAGCGCTTGACCCCGCAGAAACAACGGTCCTACCCACTATTGGTCAATTATCGGTGAACCTTGTCGCGGGCCCCAATGGGTCCGGCAAGACAACCCTCATGAGCGCGTTGGTTCGTTTATTTCACAACCTCGATTGGTATCAAGAACGGATCGGGCACCCAATCACTGTAAAGTATAAGCTCCACGACGAGTTGGTGGCTGCTACGTGGACGGGTTCGGATGCATTGCTTGGGCCTGAAGATGGGCGACGAGCACGTGTTCTGGACGCACGGCTTCCCAGCAACCCACGCGCTGCAACGGAACTTGAGCCGATGCTTCCGCATGTCATCGCCTCTGTGTTCTCAACGAGAGGTGAATATCCTCGTCAAAAGCTATCTAATTATCGTGGGCTGTCCACCACCTCGATCTCTGATCTCTCGGGTATGTATGGGCAAAACCACTACGAGATCGGCTCGCTTTCCTTGGGAATCCGGAAGCTCATCTCAGATGAGATGAACCAAGCACGCGAACTGCTTGCAAACGTGACTGGACTAACTGCCAGACACCAGGTTCGCGTGTTTCCCAGCGCTCGATTCACGGAAGATAACAACTACGAGCGACAGCTTCGTGCTGGCGACATGACAACACTAGCTTGGTCTGAGTGGTCTGATGTTTGGGGAATGGCGCGACGCAAATACCCATGGATCACGTACGAGTGGTTGCCCGTTGACGACGACCTCATTGCCGCAGCAGACGAAGGAGATATCTACATCAATGATCTACAGTTTACTGACCGACACGGACGCGACTTCTCGCTGATGAATCTCTCGGCCGGACAAAAGACTCTCCTTGTTCGGCTACTGGTAGTGCTTTCACAACTTAGCTCAAAGTCATTAATTGTGATCGAGGAACCTGAACTGCATTTAGATCCTGTTTGGTGTGATGGACTGATGCCTTTGATCGGCTCCTTTTGGGGGCACCACGACGCCCATGTAATTATGTCTACACAAAGCATGGCGCTGCTCAGGTCGTTGCCTGGACGATCAATTGTGTTGATGGATGCTGGAATGCCACATGAGTTGAGGGAGGCCACGTTCTTCGCGAGCGAATCAGTTGTTGCAGACTCCGTTTTTAGAGGTGGAGTATTCTCACTGCAGGAGACAGCAATCCTCGAGCGGCTGCCAAGCATGACCACCGGAGAGCTGAACACACTTCTGTCGCTCGTCGGCGAGGGTCCACTTAGATTTGCATTGTTCTCAGAGCTGGTGAGCCGTCAATGAGAACTGTCGTCGTGCCGGACTTTCGAGCAGGAGTCTTGCGGTTCAACCGAGAGGTCGTGAACCCTGTTCTGCATGCTCTAATTGAGACCGGAACATTAGTGCTTCCTGACTCCGATAAGAGTGTGCCGGAAGCTGTTCGCACATTCGTAGAGGGACCGCTTTCCAAGGCCGTCCAAATTGTTCCGGAATTCTGGCGAAAGCACGGCTGTGTAGTAGCAGCAGATCACAAGCGTCTACTCGCCCGTATTGGTGATACAACTACATTCTTTGATTCCAGTTTGGTCAGTGTGAGTGAGTGGAGTTCTGCAGATCAGGTAAAGATGCTATTTTTAAAGGGATTTTACGGCGTCGGATTTAGCACGCCAGATCTTTGGGCTTATCTCATTGGTGAGCCTGCCACGAAGGCTCGGCTCTGCGATTTATTCTTGGAAAACAACGAGTGTATTGTTTGTCCTTATTGCGACTGCGATACAGCTTCGACGCAATACTACTTTGAGCACTTTGTGCCAAAGTCCAGAATCCCGCTTCTTGCCGTTAACCCATACAATCTTTTCGTCGCATGCAATGCCTGCAACTCGCCTCAGGTCGGCAAGGGAGAGCGGCTCTTTCTTCCTCTGGCGTTTCCTGGGTTTCCTGGGTTGGCAAGGGGAATGGATTTCAAGCTTGGATCTACTGGGATCAAAGTCTCAGCACGCGATGATCCGTGTTTCGACCCAATTCGGAATTACATGAAAATGCTGCGCCTCGAAGACAGATATGACAAAAAGCAAGTCCATCGGTTGGTAGTGTCCCGAGTGGCGCGTGTACTGGAGTCGGCTGAGCGTAGCCACTCGCAGTGGGGTCTTGCTGAAGTGTTGACCTACCTCAATTTCAACTATAGAGATGAGGTGCTGAACCTAGCGTCACGAGCCGTATTGTGTGAGCTCTACTGGGCGAGTCTCTGATGGGTCCAACTAGGCAGCCTCTTGCAGTATTGATTATCACGGCTTGGTCTACACCTTGCTCGCCTGACCGCAGCGAGGGTTTTCAATTAGCAGAGGCGCGTTCCACCAACCCCATTCACCTGAGCCGCCTGCGGAGGAGTCTTGTCAATTCCACAGTGCCTGTGCGGCCAGGTGATGGCGAGCGGTCCACATCTGAGGGCGTGTCCCGTGTCGCAGAGATCCTGGAGCAGGTGATCAGCAACGGTCAGCCTGTGCTGTAGCGGGGCTGGCAATGGAGATGGTCAGCACACCATCCCATGACCACCCCGATGAGCGCCGAGCGTTTTGCCGATCGCTTCCGCTTCTACCGCGACCAGCCCCAGCAGCAACGCGGCGTGCAGCAGCTGTATGCCGCCATCGGCAGCAGCGACCAGGGCACAGCGATCCTCGATGAGCGGGCGCCCTGGGCACTCACCTACAGCGAGCAACCTCCCGAGCCGCCAGCTCCCACCGGTGGACTCGATCCCCGCGGCTCCGAGGAGGTCGGCATGGTCGGCCCGCAGAAGCCGGCACCGGTCCAACCGGGCGACTCCTACCTGCTGGTGAACGACTGGGACGAGGACATGGAGGCCTACGACCACACCGGCCAGCTCCTCTGGAAGGTTCCTTGTCTGGCGCGGGGGCAGGGCGCCGATACCGATTGGAGCCACACCAACACCGACACCCCGCCGGGGCTCTACAAGCTGGGGAAGCTGTACGCGGACTACGAGCAGAACCCCAATCCCCCCTGCAGCGATACGGCCATGGGCTACGGCTGGTACTCCTTCGACATGGAGGAACTGGAGGGCCAGGAGGTGGCCGTCGGCCGTGGCGGGATCATGCTCCACGGCGGCGGCTCGGCCTGCGGCTGGCCCATGGCCTGGGCACCGCAGCAGCCCTTGCACCCCACGTTGGGTTGCATCCGCATCCACAACGCCGATCTGCGCGACAAGGTGTTGCCCCTCTACCGCCAGGGCACGGTGTATGTGGGGGTGTTCCAGGAAAAAAAGTGACGCCGGGCCATGTCCCAGGAGGATGCACCTCTGGGGAACCATCCCTGGCCCACGCCAACCTGCAGCACTGGCTGGACTTCTTCTGCAGCAGCGCCGTCACCGAGGCCAGCCTCGGCGTCATCCAGCCCCTCAGCCCAGAAGAGGCCTGTGGCTTCCTGGGCTGCATGGTCATCGAGACCGGTGAGCCGGAGCTGGAGAACCTCGACGTGGTCGAGGCCGGCAGTGGTGCCGGCCGCGGGGCGATGCAGTACACGGGCGTGCGACGCACCGCCTACGACGCGGCACGGCTGCAGGCCATCAGCGAGGGGATCGATCCCAACAGCAACGGCTGGCAAGAGCAGTACTTCGCCGAGGAGTACGCGGGCCTGCACGATCCATCGGCGGGCTCGTTGATCGGCTGGACCCGGGTGTTCGAGGACCGCCCCACCGGCATGGATCCGGCAGAGTCGGCGGCCTACTGGACCGGTTCGGCTGCAGCAGCTGAGGGCTACTTCAGGCCCGGCACGCCCCACACCAAGCGGCGCCAGGCAGAAGCCCGGCGCATCTGGGAGCTGCTGCAGAGCGGGGCGCTGGTGCTGCCGCCGGCTGGGGCCTGAACGCCTGGGAGGAGCACCGATGGATGCACGCCCTCTGCCCCGGCCGCCCAAGCCGCCGTTCGACCGTGAGCGCTTCGTCTTCAAGATCCTGGCGGTGGTGATTGGCACCCAGTTGTTGATCTATTCCCTCGCCGCCGGCGTCTGCGGTCAGCGGGCGCTGGATGGCCGCCCTGTCGGGCAGGTGTGCCCCGGCACGTTGGAGCAGCTGCAGGGCGGCTTTGATTCCACCCTCAAGCTGCTGCTGGCGCTGCTGGGCGGAGCAGCGTTGTCGCGGATGGATCGGTAACGCCTCGGAGCGCGAGGGGGGGCTTGCTCCGGGCCTCTCCAGTCTGAGGCCCGGCCTGCGGCCGGGCCTCCGCTGGGATCGGTCCCGTCGCTGCGCCGCTCATGGCGCCGATTCCCATGGCCACGCTCTCATCTGCCGCCTCACCGTTCTGTCAGCCAGAGGAAGATCCATTCCTGCTGCTGGAGTCCTGCGGCAAAGCCATCGAATCAATCCTCAGGGGCCATGCCGGCCGGCCGCTGCGCCGCACCTGGATTGATCGGCCCTATGGAGAAGAGGAGATCTCCCGGCTGGAGGAAGAGGTGCTGCCGGCGATCCAGCAGTGCCTGGCGCGGGTCGATGAGATCGATAGCGCCCTGGAATCAGAAGCCCGGCTGAGCTATCGCCAAGTGGTGGAGGCTGAGGCGCTGGTGCGCCGCGGCGGGCTGCAGAGCAGCGGGGCCATGCCGGCTGTCTGATCCTGCGGGGGCCTTTGGGCCCCTTTTGGCCTGCGCCGTTCCGCCTCTCGCGCCTGCTCGGGCTCCGCGGCTCCGGCCAAGGGATGAACAGCCGCAAGAAGGGACCGCCACCAGGGGCAGCCCTGCCACCAGCCAGGCCGGGACCTGTGCCCAGGCCACAGACAAACGGTGGCCGGGGTACTGCAGAGCGGGCAGGCAGGGCGCCGCTGCGCGGCAGGCCGCATCAGTCGTGACGGGAGCAGCTGGGACGGACCTCGATCCCAGGAGAGCCAGCACCTCTGGTCGCCTGGCGCGGTGAGGAATCAGCACGGCACTTGCACCGTTGCCACTGAGGGCTGGCTGGCAGGGCGGCGCGAAACCCCTCCGCAGCATGCCCCTGCGGGTCGCGCTGGCCAGGGCTGACGCAAGGCTCACGATGCTCGCCCCTTGCCAGTGCTCACCTGCGGGGCGTGTGGTCGGTGTTCTCCGCTCCATCCCAGCCATGGCCATTCCCCAAGGCCCCGTCTGTGAAGTCCGCCTGCTTGTGGTTCACCGCTATCCGCCCGGCGTACAGAAGCTCGGCACCACTCCCTGTGAGGTCGAGTTCTTGGGCCGCCGCGGCAAGCCCGTCAAGAAGATGCGGCTGATCCCTGCCGAGAAGGCATTCGCCTTTGCCCGCAAGCTGCAGGGCACACCCGGCTGCACCGTCTCGGTCTGCTGAGCCTGGGGGCCCTGGCCCGGCTGCCGGTTGGTGGCCGGGCTTTGAGCAGCGGTCCTGGCAAATGGCGGTATCAGCCCATCGAGGCCATGGCCACCCGCACCCGCAAGACCGGCACCGGCAAGACCAGCAGCAAGCCGCGGCGCAGCTCACGAGGCAGCAGCGCAACTGCTGCCGCTCCCCAGCTGCCGGGCATCAGTGTGGCCGAGCGGCGCAAGCTGGCCCAGGAGGAGGCCCGCTGGCGGGCCGAAAGTGATCTGCGCACCCTGCGGCAGGCCGAGGAGATTCGCCGTGATCCCAGCCGGCTCAAGCGGGCCGCCACCATGGCCGCAGAAGAGATGAAGGCGCTGCAGGCTGTCCGTGCCATCAAGCGCAGCAGCTGAGTCTCGATCACAGCCAGTGCCGGTAGCTGCTGCGCTGCCGGCGGGCCCGGGCTTTGGAGCGAGCACTGCCGAACTGGGGGCTGGAACCATCGCGGCGCCGCCGCACCCAGGTTCCCTTCCTGATCAGGCGGGAGTCCTGGGGGTTGGCACGGCGAGCGGCCACGATCGCCCCATAGCCCTTCTTCTGAAGGTTCCTGGCACGGGAGCGGGCCTGGCTGGCGCTGGCGGCCGGCACCACCGTGGCGGTGGATCGGTTGCGCCAGAACACCAGATACCAGTACCAGGCCATCTCGTCCCCTCGGCGAGGTGATCAGCGCCGCGGTGCAGCAGCCCGGGGCGTGGTGCCCTTGACGGCCTCCAGGTACAGCTCGGCGGTGCTCAGGGTCTGCAGGTTCACAGCACCCCCGTGCTCGTGACCGCTCTCCGGCACAGCTGCCGAATAGAGGCCGCTGCGCTGCTGGAACAGGAAGCTGTACACCGGGTGGCGGCGCAACTCCTCCATGTAGTCGCCATCGCTGAGGGCAACGCCATCGGCGGTGAGGGGTTGGCCCTTGCCGTCCACTGGCAGCAGCCGCTCGCGGCCATCCACCTCGCCCAGCTGGAAGTGGCCGCCGCACAGCGTCACGAAGGTGTCAAAGAAGGTGCCCCGCTCATCGCCGCCCACGCGGCCCTCGGCCTCGGAGAACAGGCGCTCCATCAAGCGCTCCTTGCGCAGGTTCTGCACCTGGCCGCGGGCCTCGTCCCGTTCCTTTTCAACGCTGCGCACCCGGCGCAGGTTGGCCTCGTTGAGCTGGCGTTCGCGCTCGCCCACCTGGCGTTCGAACTCCTCGCGCTTGCGCTCGGCGTCCTGCAAGCGGGCGTACTCGTCCGGGTTGATCTCCGAGAAGCGCGACAGCTGGGCACGGGCCTTGCGCAGCTCCTTCTCCAGCTGGTTGCTGCGGCGGCGTTCGGCGCGCAGGGGGTCAGCAGTGCTGGTGGTGGCAGCAGGGGGATCGTCGTGGTCGCCGCTGCCGGTACCGGAGTCCTGGGGCAAGGAGAGATCGAGGGTGTCCTCGCCGGCAGAGCCGCCGTCGAGGCTGCTGGCCTCATCGTCGTCTTCGTCGAGGGGGTCGAGATCAGCGGCTGGTGGAGCAGTGGTGCCAGCGGGCCCCTGGTTGGGCTGCTGCTGGTGCTGGCGGTAGACCTGCCAGGGAGCAGCAGGGGCCAGGGGAGCTGGGTCAGCGCCGCTGTTGGCGCCGCTGGAATCAGAGGAGAAGAAGGAAGAGGGCATCACCCATCACGGCTGTGGTGCTGCGGGCGCCCCGTCCGGGCTGCGCTCGCTCTCTCTGTTGCCATGGCTGCTGGGCATGCCGGAGATGCCAGCGGTGCTGGGGGCAACCAAAAAATGCGCCTACCCTTATTGACCCTTCCCTGGCAGCGCGATAGCCATGGACAACAGCACCATCCCCGCGCGCGGCCAGCAGTTACTGGTGTTCCGTCCACAGCAGCTGGTTGACGCCCAGGTCCTGATCCGGGCGGTGAAAGGCAACCAGGCCGTTGTGCTCGATGCCAGCAGTGCAGACGATGGAGAAGCACAGCGACTGATTGATTTCGCCTGTGGCGGCATGGAGGCGATTGATGGCCAGGTGCATCGCATCGATGCCGAGACCTTTCTGTTCTCCCCAGCCCAGGGGCGGGTTGAGCACTTGCCGCTAAGCGCCTGAAAACCGTCGCCTCGATCAGCTAGGTGGATCAACCGATTCATCCACTGATGGTGCAGCGCGCCGGGCTGGCAGGTAGATCCACTCCCCCGCCGGCAGCGGTGTGGAGGGCAGGTAACCAGGCACCAGCAGCTGCGTCCCCACTGGGATGGGGGTGGTGGAGCGGTAGACGGGCAGCAGCAGGGTGGTGCCGGCCGCCAGCGGCTCAGTGCTGGGCCAGCTTCTCAGCTCTGGGTTGAACTGACGCAGCAGGGAGAGGCTGAGGTTCTGCTCGGCCGCCACGCTGCTCAAGGTCTCGCCCTCGCCCGTGACGTACGGCTGGCTCTGCAGCAGCACCGGGTTGAGGCTGCGCAGCTTGCTTTCCGTGGTGCCGTGCCGACCCGCCAGCACCGCCAGGGAATCCCCCTCGACGGCGGTGATCGTCTGGGTGCTCTCCAACTGGGGGTTGATCCGCCGCAGGGTGGCCACGGTGGTGCCGTAGCGCTCGGCGATCAGGTTCAAGGTGTCGCCATCCCTGAGCACCAGCACGCTGTGGGGCCTGAGCACCAGCTGGATCGATTCCCCCAGCAGCGGCTGCAGCAGCAGCCCGATACCTCCGGGGCCGTAATCCGCCCCGAAGTGCATTACCTGGCACCCGGCGAACTGGGCCCGCCCCCCACTGGGCAGACCGCCCTCGGGCTGGAGCAGGGCCAGATCCCCCAGCCACATCACCCCCTGGCAGGGGGCCTGCACCGTTCCCAGCAGTGCTGGGTCCCAGGGCAGTGGCGCCTCCTCGCGGAAGCCCGGTGTGCCCCAATCGAGCTCGGCCGCCAGCCAGTCGAAGGTGTTGCTGGTGCTCACCGGCAGGATCGCCGCACGACAGAGGTAGCCGCGCAAGAGCACATCGCCCGGGTCGGTGAGGGCGGTGTCGTTGTAGCCGCTGACGATGCCGCTCTGCTCCAGGAAGCAGTCGATCACATGGCGGCGGATGGGAACCGGATTGCGGCTCTCGGGCCGGTCCACCTCGAACAGGCAGAGGCGGGCATTGGCGTAGGGCTGCAGCGCCAGCCATAGAGGAGCAGCCACCGCGGGCTGAGCGACCTGGCTGTCGATCGCCGGGGCGGCTGCAGGCAGTGACACCAGCTGGCCCCACAGCGGCGCACCACGCAGTGGGTTGAGGCCCTGGTTTAGCGGCGAAAGGGGGTGCTCCATCGCTCAGCCCCGCACCAGCGATCCCCGGAAGGGGTCGGGGTTGCACTGACGCCAGTTCTGCAGCCTTGGCAGCAACAGCGCCAGCTGGCCGATGTGCTGGCTGCGCTGCCGGTTCAGCACCACCGCCGGTGGCGGCCCCGCAGGGTTCCACTCGCTCTCGGTTTCCTCGAGCAGCAGCTCGGTGGCGTACTCCACCACCGCCAACTTGCTCAGCGGCAGCGGGTTGGGCACGACGCCTCCGGCGACGCCTTTGCGCCGGCTGCGCACAGGGGCGTTTAGATCCGCTGGCGTCAGCGCCGCCAGCTGCTCATTCAGAGCAGCGATGGCCTCAAGGTGGCTCTGGGCGGTGCAAACCCCCGTGGGGTAGTGGGTCTGCAGCTGCGCCATCTCACGGTTCAGGGCCGCCAGGGCTGCACTGGTCACCGGGATGGAGAGGGCAATGCGCAGGGCCTCGGCATCACCGGGACGCCAGGTGCAGATGGGTGGGGAGGACTGGGTCATGCCCTCCCTTGCCAGCTCACTCAGCCGCCACTGGCCCCGTTGGGCTCGCCCAGCCCCAGCTGCTGGCGCAGCTCCACTCCGTCGATCACCCCCCGCTCATGCAGCACCAGCCACTCCTGCACTGAGGGCTGGGGCTTGCGTGGGGGCCGGGGTGGCACCAGAGGACAGATCTCCACGCTGCAGGCCGGCGTGTCCGCCAGCTTCTCGCCGGTGAGGCGGGTCCACTGGCGCAGCAGGGTGCTGAGCATCGAGCTCTTCTGGCCCGCCAGCGACTGCAGCACCGCAAAGCTCTGGCCGGCAGTCAGGGAAATCTCCAGCTCGGTGCGGGCTGGACCATGACCACCGGCCGGGATCAGGGCGTCACGACGCATGGCCTCCTCCAGCTGCTGCAGGTAGGCCCGATGCTCCGCCAGCGAGCGGGCCTCGATCTCCACCCACTCGAACTTGGCGCCCTCGGGGAGGTCCATGAAGGAGGAGGTGGAGAGCACCAGGCGTTGAGGGCGTTGGCCCTCTGCGCCACCGGTGGCCGAACCCGAGCCCAGGGCGCCGTCGCTGCGGCGGAAGCCGTAGGCATCCACCAAGCCGGTGCGTACGCCCACTGGCAGGGCGGTGCGGGAAAGGAGGTCTTCGTATTCGCTGCGGCAGCGGTAGTGGTTGAGGTACTGGTGCGCCAGGCCCAGGTGGGGCAGATCACCCTCACCAAAGGCGGTGCCATCCACCGAGTACCAGAGGGCCGGCAGGTCAAAGCGCTGGGGCATCCGTTCCGGCTCCCCCACCGGCACCACGTCATAGCCATCGACCGCGCCGGGGTTGGGGTTGGCCTGCCAGCTGCACAGCACCAGGCCGTCATCCGTCACCGAAAGGCTGCGGTACAGCCAGGCCTGCGGGTCCGGCACCAGGCCGCCGTGGGCATCGAGTACCACCGTGGGCACCGCCGCATTGCCACTGGCGAACCGGGGCGGCAGGGCCTGGCGGCGCGGTTCGCGCCAGACGATCTCCACCGGTCCCGACGCCGGAGCGGCACTGGCGGAATCGGTAGGGAGGCGCCAGTTGAGTAGGTCGCCCCGGGGCACCAGTTGCAGACGGGGCAAGGAGAGCCGGTCACCCTTGGCGAGGGCTTCCAGCCGGTCGCCTTCTGAGGGCCAGCGGTGCTGGGGCGGCAGTTGCAGGATCAGGCAGCCGCCATCGCGCAGGGTGAGCAGGTCGGCCAGGAACAGGAACACCCCCAGGTCGGTGCCCTGACCATCCACATCAGTGGCGACCCGGGTCAGGGAGTCGGGCAGTTCCTGCCAGGCCAGCCGCGACAGCATCCCGGCGTAGGTGCGCAGGGCATCGCGGTAGAAGCCCGTCGGCCGGGCCGCTTCCAGCCGCTTGAGGTAACAGCTCTCGGGCTCCTCAATGCCGCGGGTCAGATACAACGGCCGGCGGCTAGTGCCATCGGGGAGCTCCAGCAGGGTCCAGCAGTCGTAGACCAGCTGCAGGCGCTCCCTCAGACCGGAGAGGGTGGGGTGTTCTAGCCAGGGGGGCTCAGCTGGGGCTTGAGGCTGCGGCGCTGGTGGGGAAAAGGGGCTGCTGGTGGTGACTGACTTGCGGCGGGTGGTGGGCACTGGCTGCTGATGGGGTCAGAGCAATTGCCAGAGGTAGCGGTTGGCCGTGGGGAAGGCGATGCAGGATCTGCATGGTTCCAGTCAGATCACCTGGACAAGCGGGAGAGCCAGGCCGAGGGGGATTAGTTCATATGCGGGTCCGTATATGAACCAGGCTTGATGAGTCATCTGCCCGAGAATGGCTGGCAGGCAGCGGGTCTAGGGTTTAATTGGTAGCGACTTCGGGATCATATTCAGACCACGAAGAGCCGGGGCATCTCTTAGCGAGAGTCCGCCAATATAGCATTGGACCAATATCAAACTATGCATTGGAGCAGTTTGCCGAGAGTTTTAGAATTAGCCTTTCAAGTTCATCTGGTGACAATGACTTCTTGAGCTCTTTGCTTACCAATTTGTCAAATTCATCGATCACGGTTTTAATGGATGCTAGAGCTATAGGCGTGCCTGCCGTTGGAACAGCAGCAACTAGAACACCGCCAAGCTTTATGAAACCGGCAATAACTGTCAACACATTCCTTGTTTCCTCAAGATTGTCTAATGCAAGTTTCAGTTTTCCGATTGAACATTCTAGTGACTTTGCTGCATTCTTAAGATCTGTCTTCGTCAGCTGCGCAGTTGCCGCCTTTAGCGCAAGGTCAAGAGCTGTACGATTGTTGTCAGAGATTGTGGTAGCTAGATCGTCTATATCCTTCTTTGCAGCCAAAATTTCTTCAAGTGATGCATTCTTGTTTATCAACTGCTGATACCTATTGATTTCAATAGGAAGCATTGCCGAAAGATGCGTGGCTGTCTTGATATGTTCATCAGATTGTAGCCTGAGATCATCTGCAGTGAGTTTGCTGTCTTGAGCCATGGTGCTAAAGGTTAAGGGAGTTAAAGAGAGCTACTGAGGTTAACTATTAATCAGGATAAACACGTTCTGCAAGTCTTGTCAGCTTGGTCAGTTTCACTGAATAGCTGTCAAGTGACTGAATGAGTTTCTGCTGCCGTAGGATATCGCTTATGCTGGTATTCTTGATCCCTGCATGGCCAATAGAGGGATCTGCCTTAGGACAGTAGGGATTGCTATTTTCAGATGTCTTTGATGAATCGTTCATATAGAGGTCCTTAAGCTTAGAATGATCGCAAGAGACCTGCTTCAATAGGCTTATATAGTTTTTGGCGGCAGCTTGCTTGCCCCTTATAATTTCTTGCTTTTCAAGCCAGGCCGAATTGAGGCTGTACTCAACATATTCATCAATCGACGACTTCCGAGGCTGTGCTTTCGCTATTCCAATTGGCAGCCTGTAATAGCTGTCTAGGGCGATCCTTTCAACTTGTAATATCCTTCCAATGTAGTCCTTCTCAACCACGCTGGACAAGGCCCCGACTAGCACCTGTAGTTGATTGTCATAGCTTCTAATAGATTGACCTAGCTGTTGTTCTTGATAACCAGATGCGAATAGTTTAAAGAGAAAAGTAGCCAGGCTCGTTCCGGCATCAATGGTTTTTATTGATTCATCAGTACCTAGGCCAGGAAGTGATTGGAGGGATTTGCCTATTTCTTCAACTTGTGGCTTGTAGTCAACCGCTTCTCCTGTAGCAAGATTTCCAAGACTAGACAGGTAGCCAAGGATTAGCGAGTTAGTGTCGTTAACTGCTTTCTTTGTCTTCAGTGCAACAAGTTCGCACACCTCTTCAGTACGTGCACGTTCTAGATCTAAAACTTTAGGTGGGTCGTTAAGAAGAGTATAACTAGCAGATCTCATACAAGAGCCATAAAAGTCGTTGGCAATCTTTGGGAAGACATCTGCAGCTTGTTCTTGCATTTTTGCGTATTTCTGTGTTGCAACAACTTCGGGCAAAGTCCCACATCCAACTGTCATGAGGGCACTGACAGAAGCAGACAGGAGCACATATTTGTTCATAGCCTATCTAAACGGTAGGTTTATTGCAAGCTAGGTACTCACTGAAGAGATGGCAAGGGGGGCTTACAAAATTTAATCTATAGTGCACCTTGATCCATGGTGACTGTCTCTCTAGGGGGATGAAAGAAATCACATACCCATGAGGGTGTGCATCCTTGACTGTGGAATCGCGCGATCGAGTAGCAATCGCAATTGCTGCTACAGCCCAGGCCGCCCAGCAATCAGCCCATTAACTTTAAACCGTCATGAATGGCTCTGGCTAAGCTGCCCATGAATCTGGCGCGTAGCTGATTAGCACAACAAGCTCCTTGAGTGGACAGGCCACCACAAGCTCTCTGCTTCGCAACCCCATGCTCATTGCCTGCCACTCAGGGACAGCGTTCAATCAACAGGGAAGGCAACCACCCGTACCGAGCATGCATCGACGATCTGAATCCACTGCTCGCGGCGAATCCCAATTCGCTCCAGCATCTGGCCCACGCCGACTCCTGAGGTCAGCAACCGCTGCCCCCGCGCATGGATCTCCCGCCACGTCGGCGGCACCTTGAGCAGGAAGCCATTGTCCCGCAAAAAGTGCGTGATCTCTCCATTGGCATAGGTACGCCCATAGGGCCGGAACGGACCCCGCGAAGGGTCGTAACGCCGCGCTGCTTTGATCAGCCCGATCATCGCCAGTTGCAGTAGGTCTTCCTTGGGATGAACGGTTCGCCGAGCAAAGTTGCCGGCGATCTTCTCCGCCAGGTCCATGTGCTCCAGCGCCAGGGCATCAGCAGCGGCATGGAGCCGCACCGGCCGTTCTCGCCGGGGCCTGCACCGCGGAGGCCGCTGACCCTGGGCTCTGGGCGGGTGACGCGCCGACGCATTGAGATTAATCTCCAGCTGCTGCGCTCGGGCATGGCATGCGGGCCGGCGGTAGCGCCGTTGCCGCAGCATCCGCTCCGCCACGGCGGCATCGCCCACCAGCACCAGTGTGATCGGCAGCACCAGCTGCACCACCAACGGCGCCAGCACTTCAGCTGCTGGGCGCTTGAGCAGGGATGGCTCCAGATGGTCCTGCACCGCGGACACCATCGGCACGCTCACCGGCTCACCAGCAGCGGCGTCACCACCGGCTGGATGCCCTGGGCCTTCCAGTAGCGGCCCTCCAACCAGAGGGCGCCATGGCAGAAGGCATCCACCAGGTCCTTGCTGCCCTTGGGGAAGCGGATCGCTTCTTCCACCAAGGGCTGGGAGCGGTGGTGGAAACGGATCTGCCCGGCCTCCACCAGGGGGGCGACGGCATGGGCGCGGGTTTCCTTGCTGCCTCGGGCGGTGATCGGCAGCATCCCCGGCACCCTGCGGCGAAGCGTCTGCAGCACCGCCGGACCATTGGCGGCGTCCTCGATCAGCACGGCATTGGGGCGCAGGCCCTGCTGCTCCAACGCCTCCAGGCAGCCCAGCAGGAAGCGGATTACCTCCGGCAGGCCAAAGCGGTGCCGGGCGGCCCACAGCACCTCGATCTCCAGCTCCTGCGGGACCATCGGCCCCTGAGATTCACCCGTTCGGGGGATGCCATGCCGGGCCGGTGGCGCCACTAGGCCGGCCAGGCAAAAGCCGCAGTAATCGCTCTCCGCCTCCCCCTTGAAGCTCAGGTCACACGAAAGCGCCAGCAGCGCGTACTGGCGCTGCCGGCCCTCTCCTGCTTCCTCGCGGGGGAAGGGCGGCCGGATCCACTGCCTCAGGAAGATTGAGCCCGAGGCCGGGCTGGGCCGCTGCTGATACAGCGCCGCCCACCAGTAGGCCCCCAGGCGGGCCCTGATCTTGAGCAGTTCCGGCAGGGGGAACCGCTCCGGGCACAAGGCCTCACCCGCCTGGCGCCAGTCGGGGATCAGGGTGCAGGTGGGCGGCAGCTGGGGGCGATCGGTCGGCTCCTCAGCGATGGCCGGCAGATCCAGCACGGTCCAGTGCTGCGGCGCCTCGCCCAGCTCCTGCTCGTACAGCCAGCCGATCACGTCCTGGTGGTCCCAGCGGGTGAGCACCACCACCTGGGCTGAGAGGTTCGGCAGGGTGCTGCCGTCAGGTCCCAGCACCGAGGACGGTTCGGCCCGTGTGACCCACACCGAGCGCAACCAGTCGATCAGCTTCTGCCGCAGCGCAGGACTCGCGGCATCGCCGGGGCCCTTGTAGGGGTCGTCGATGATCCCCAGGCTGTAGCCCTTGCCGGTGAAGGGGCCATCCACGCCGGCGGCAATGCAGCCGCCGCGCTGGCGGGTGAGCCAGTTGCCCACCGCCGCCGAATCTCGGGCCAGCAGGTGGCCGGTCACCCGGTAGAAGTGACGCGCCTCACGAGAGTGGGCGTAGGCCAGCTCGGCCGAATACGACGCAATCGCCGCAAAGAGTTGCGGGTAGCGCTGCAGGAAGTAGGCCGGGAAGAGTTTCGAGACCAGGAGGCTCTTCCCCAGGCGCGGCTGACAGGTGACGATCAGCCGGCTGATCTGGCCATCGGCCACCTGCTGAAGCAGCTCGATCAGCACCTCGGCCCAGCGGTGGAAGCCGTAGCGGGGGTAGGCCTCGGTGATGAAGCTGCGCAGGGTCTGGGGTTCCGCTGGCTCGGCTGCGGTGGCCGCGGGCAGGTACAGCAGGCCGGGGTCGCCCCAGGGGTCGAGCTCGCTCAGCAGCAGGCCGCCCTCGGTGGGGGCCGGTGACGTGAGCACCGGAGCTGGCATCGCCGTGGCGGTGCTCGCCGTCATGCCCGTGGCTCCGGCGGCTTGATCGGAGCCCGCAGAAGGCCGCCGATCTCAGCGATCACCCGGAAGGCACCCACCGCAGCACTGAACTGCTCGGCATCCATCGCCCGGCGGGCGCAGTCATTGAGAGCAAAAATCTGCTCGGCCTGGTGGCGGCGCCGGTCAGTGATCAGCTCCTCCACCATCCGCTCGCGGGCCAGGTTGAGGTAGCGGTTGATCGTCTGGCTGTTGGTCACCCCCCAGCTTTCACGAGCGTTTTCGTAGATCAGCGCCAGCGGAATGCGCTGGGCGATCCACAGCTGCCCCTCGGCTACGCGGCGCTCCACCTCCAGGCGCGAGGGTCTGGGCGGCGGTTGGGCCGCCTGTCCCTTGGTGCGGCGCGGTGGGTTGGCATGGCCGATCGGCCGGGCGGGATCGGTGGGCTCGTAGATCGGCTGGCCGTTGTCGTCCTCTGCGCTGGCGGCACTGCGCAGCAGATGGATCGCATCGGCCGCTGCCTCGGGTGCGGGCGCAGCAGGCGCTGGCAGCAGCGTGCGGCGGCCACGGCCGTGGCGACGTTCAGCCATTGGCTCCACCGGCCCCAGGAGCGGCGGCGGCGATCGCCCAGTGGAGCAGGGCGAGGGCGTCGGCCTCGTTGTCGTCCACCGGGCAGTGGCCAAGGCGGCGGACAGCGGCGATCACCTCCGCCTTGCTGGCATTGCCCCTGCCGGTGATGTGGCGCTTGATCGTTCCCACCGGCACGCCCTGGTAGGGGATGCGGTGGTGCTCGCAGAAGCAGCTGAGCTGGCCGAGGAAGCCGCCATAGACATGGGCGGCATCGACGCCGGCATGGCGCCGCACCTCCTCAAAGACCACCTGATCGATCAGCGGCTGCCCAGCTGAGGAGGACGGCTGGCTCAGCTCTGTGAGCCAGCGTTGGAAGCGCAGGAAGCGCATGCCGCCGCCCTCGTAGCGCTGGGGGCGAAAGGGCTGGTTGCCGCTGCAGATGCGGCCGCTGCGCTCCTGCAGGGCCCAGCCGGTGCATGTGCCCAGATCCAGCGCCAACAGGGCAGGGCGGCCCGCTGCTGCGCTGAGCACGGCAGGCGGGGCCGAGGCTGGGGTGAATGCAGCGGCGAGGACCATCAGGGAGAGGGCAGCTTGACGGTCCAGAACGGCCGGCCATGGCGGCGCACGGCGCTGCCGTTGCCCTCGGCGGTCCTGCGGGCGAGCTTGAGCTGCTGCTCCAGAGCCAGCACCGGCTCGGGGTAGGTGAACTGCACCCGGCCTGGATTCCAGGAGAAGGCGGTGTCGTTGAAGTGGAAGGAGGCGTCCACCTCGCCGTGCTCATGCAGCTGCTGCAGCTGATCGAGCAGGGCATAGAGCTGATCGTCGAGGGAGCGCTGCTGGCGCTTGATCGCGACGACGGCCGCCAGCAGACGGTCGATCGCATCGCCGCCTTCCGGCGAGGAGGGGACCCCTGGATCAACGGAAGGAGAAGCAGAGGCTTCCAGTGCGGCGGCGACGCTCTCACCAGATCCAGCACCAGCCGGCGATGGGGGCGGCCCAGGAACAGAAGCAACCACACAACCTCAGGACTCTGAGCAGAGCTTAGCGGCTTAGCAAGTAAGCCCTCTGTTTGGCGCTTTGCTCAGAACGGCCAGTGGGCTTCCGCGTAGGTGGTGTATGCCGCTGCCCAGGCCAGCAGGCATTCCTGCCGGCTGTAGAGCGGCGAGAAGGTGCTGCCACCGGGCCGGCACCAGATCGTCTGGCCGTAATCGATCCAGTGCCCATGGCTCCACTCCAGCGCCATGTAGCCCCCCAGCTGGGCGCGGGTGCAGTAGGTGCTGCCATTGGCGCCGAGGCTCTTGAGGTCGGCCAGCACCCGCGCCGGGCCGCTTACGCCTTGGGGACGCGGCTGGGGGATGGGCAGCTGGGGATCGAGGAAGGCGGTGTCGTAGGTGCCGGCGACGTTGCGCACCAGGCAGCAGGTGGCGCGTTCGGCGGCGATCACCGCCACCTGCTGCCAGCGCGGGTGGGTGAGCAGGGGCTGGATCCAGTCGGCGTAGTCGCCATCCGCGAGTTCGCCCAGCTCCGCCAGGGGATCAGCGTCTGGTGGCGATTCCGCTTCCAGTTCGGCAGGCCGTTGCACCGTGAGGAACAGCTCCATCGCCCGGTGGCAGGCATTGCCGCGCGGTTCCCACACCGGCCGTGTCGCCGCGATCCGCCCCATGGCGTACGCCCCCTTGCCGTGGGCGAGCACGCCGGTGATCGAGACCGGGAAGAGATGGTCACCTAGCCAGTAGCGGTGCTCCGGGTCGCGGCGCCGCAGGCCGGGGATAGGGGTGAGCCAGGTGGTCATCGGGCGTGGGCTGCTGGGGAGGGAAGGGCTGGGCAGCAGGAGAGAAGGGGCAGATCCTGCGCTGTTTGCCGATCGTTCGGCGTTTGCCGAGCGGGTGATCGGCAGTGCGATCGACTGCAGCAAGGGCGATCTCGTTGGTTGCCGATTTGCCGATTTGCCGACACCCCGGGTGTGTGTCTGCCAGGAGGTGCGCCTGAAAGCCCGCGGATCAGCGGGGGGGAGGAGAAAGGATCGGCAAAGATCATCATTTCCCTTACTTCCATTCTCCTGCAGCGGATCTGGTTGCCGATTGGCGATCGGCAGACGGTCGGCAACGGATCGGCAAATCGGCAGTCACGGCAGCTCTCCGGTCGCCTTGTAGCTGGGTGTTCCCCGCTTGCTGTGCTCCACTTCGCCGACGCCGAGCTCGGCCAGGGCATCCATCGCAGCCGCCGCGACCGCCGAGTCGATGTCACGGCGCTGCGCTTTGGTCAGGCGCTTGGAGATGTCATGCCAGGAGGCAGCACCTCTGGCGACAGCGATGCTGTGAATCAAGCGCATCAGGTCGTTGGCGCCCTCGGCCACCTTCTGGTGCAGGCCCATCGTCCAGGTGTTGATGTGATCGACCAGGACGCAGGCTCTCTCCATCACCGCGACGGAAACCTGGGGGCTGTGCCAGCCATCGGCGCTGCCCTGATGGAGCAGGTGAAGCAGGGCGGCGATGCGCAGCGCCTTGCCGGCCGCCTTGCCGATCAAGGCCCCCTGGGCGGGGATGGTGGTGCGGTGCACATCCGCCTGACAGCGCGCCTCGTACTGCACGAAGAACCGGCGCGCGTCCGGGGCGAGCGCCAGGGTGAGCCGCGGCTGGGTGTAGACGAAACGGCAGAGCGACTCCAGCAGCTCGCTGGCCCAGGTGGCCTCCTGCTGCTCCTGCTCCGTCTCGAACGCAGGCAGGGGCACCACCCGCTCGGGGAGGGGGATGAACAGGAAACGTGCCCAGAGGCCCGAGGCGTCGCCATTGGCCACCAGCGCTTCAAGGATCGCCGGCTGGATCGTGCCGCAGATCGAGAGCTGGCAGCGTTCATAGAAACGGCCGCCAGCGGCCTTGGTGATGCGCAGCGAGGAGAAACCGGAGCCGTCGTAGGCCTCCAGCAGCTGCTCCTCATCCGAACCGCGGCCGGAGCGGTAGGCGTTGAGGTTGCCAAACAGACCGGCCAGCTCGTCACGGTGGATCAGCAGGCCCAGGCCGCGTTCCTCCTGGATCTGCAGCTGCTCTGCCAGGGCCTCGGCGGTGAAGTCCGACACCACCAGATGGACCGCCCTGGGCTGGGGTGTGCGCTCGTTGGCCTTGACGCCGCGGTTCTGCTCCTCCCAGTCCCGGTAGGCGTGCTTGTTCTGGCGGGCCAGAGCCAGGCGCAGCTCCTGGATGGGGTCCAGCACCAGCAGGCGCGAGACGGGCGTTTTCTTGGCGCCGGAGCGGGCGACGAGGGCGCCGTAGAGATTGAGCGGCACGCGGTAGCTGGCGGCTTCTGAGGCGACGACCTGGCTGCCGAGCTTGACGACGCCGGAGACCGCGACGAGGAAGCAGAGCAAAGCGGTGACGTCATCGGCCGGCAGGGAGCGGCAGCGGATGCGCAGGGCAGCGGCCAGGGATGGCGGGCAGATCCAGTCGAGGGTGAGGGCCTGCGACAGGTCATGGCGATCCTGGGCCGCCTTGATGCTCGCCACCTCAGCGGCGATCGCCTGGGCCGCGTCCTCTTCTGCCTGGATGGTGCGCAGCAGGTTGCGCAGGTCGTGGGCACTGCGGTCGGAGCGATCAGCGAGCGCCAGGACCAGGGCCTCCAGCTCCTGGCGTGAGGCGCCATCGCTGACGGCCCGCTGCAGCCGCTCGCGCACCGCATCGAGGGAGAGCGGAGCCCAGGCCGGCTGGGGTCCTGGCTTGACGGCGGGCGTCTCTGCCGCTGGAGGGCGATGCGGTGGCGGGCGCCTGGCTTTGAGGTCGGGACGGCTGATGTCAACGCCCCAGGTCTCGCGCAGGAAGGCCCAGGTGGAGCCGGGGCTGATCTGGTTGGGGGTGCTCTGGAAGTAGGCGGGCAGGTCACGGATCTGGCGGCAGCAGGTTTCCTGCAGCACCTGCTGGGCCTCGGCGGCTCCGAGGTCGACGTGCAGGCGCATCGCCAGCTTCATCAGCTGCTGGTACTGGCCGGCGCCATGGCGAAAGGGCGGAATCTTGAGCAGCGCCTGCCGCAGCGTTTCGGGCGGCCGCGGGGGCAGATCAGCTGGCAGCCCGTTCTCCTGGGCCAGGCGCTGCAGCTCCGTTGATGGGGTGCTCTCAGTCGGTACGTCGATGAGCGGATCGGGCTGCAGCCAGTCCGCCACCTGCTCCTGGGCGTAGCGGATGCCGGAGGCGCTGGCGATGGTGGTCATCCCCTGGGGGGTGCCATCGGCGCCGATGTAGCTGCCGCCGGGCAGGCGCATCACCCGCGAGGGGTTGCGGTTGGTGGAATCGGCGCCGGTGAGCTCGATCAGCGCAGCCTGTAGCGGGATCCACTGCTGCGGGGTGATCGGCTCGCTGAGCACCCAGTAGAGGTGGGCCGACTTGCCGCCGGTGGTGATCGCGATGGTGGGTTCACCCAGCCCGTAGCGCTGCCAGGCCGAGAGTTGCCAGGCAACCGGGCGGTTGTCCCATTCCAGGAAGAAGGCACGGCAGGCAGTGATCTGGGCGTCGCTGTCGCCGCCGTCATTGACGACGAGGTAGACGCCGCGGCCCTCCTGCTGCCAGCGGCTGGCGGCGGCCAGGTCAAACGGGCCCTTGCGGGCCTTGATGCCGTTGGGGCAGTGGTCCGGGTGCCACTTGTTGGGGTTGGCTCGATGGGGGAAGGCGCGCAGCCGGGCGGTGGCCGGCTCCTTGCCCAGCAGGGCGAGGAACCGATTCGCCTGGGCCGCATCGATCGGCGGCACGCTCACCACAGCGGCGGGATCGACTGATCGGCGGGCAGGTCATCACCGGCCATCGGCGGGGCGGGCGATGGCGGATTGGAACTGCTCCTGCTGGATGACGCGATCGAGCACGACGCGCAGCACAGCGGAGCGGGAGATGGCGCCTTGATGGCGGAGGTGATCGAGCCACTCGAGCTGGCGCTGGGTGATCACGACGGAGACGGGAATGGTGGGAGGCAACACGGGCAGAGGGCGGGCAGCGAAGCAGAGTGTGAGCGTAAGCCTGTCCTTAGGAGGCTGAGCCAATAATGGCCAGCACCTGCAGCCGCGGCGCTCCAGCCAGTCCAGGTGGCGAGATGGATGTGCCCCCCCCCCCCGGAAGGGTTCCGCAGGCTTAGCTTCCCAAGGCAAGAGGTGGGATGGACGAGTGTCTGCCCATCCGCTGCCGCGCCGAGGAGGTGGCCGAGCAGCTGCGCCTGGTGGTGAGGGGCCTGCCGTTCCTGGCAGATCGCAGCTGGGAGGAGGTGGGCTGGGGGCGGATGCGGATCGAGCTGCTGAGCCTCTGGCGGGTTGAGCTGCTGCTGGAGCCCGCTGGCACCGCCACCTGGGGCAAGGACACGGTCCCATCGGGCAGCTGGGCAGACGTGTCGCTCTCCCTGGCCACCTGGGCCGGTGCCCCCGATGGCCGCTGCTGGGAGTACGGCTGCCAGCGGGATGACTGGACGCTGGGCCCAGACAGCCGCCTGGTGGAGCCGCTGCAGTTCCTGAGCGGCACCGAACGGCTGGAGCTGGAGCAGCTGTTGCGCGCTGCCCGCTGCTGGCCCGAGCCGATCAGTGCCCAGGCCCAGCCCCTGACGGCTGCGGTGGTTGGGCTGGAGCAGCGAACAGGGCCCAGGCGGCGGCAACGGGGGCATGCCAAGCGACGCCGCGCCCCAATCCCCTGATTTTCCCCATGGCTTGAGTGGCTGAGCCGGTCTTAGAGTTTGAGCAATCAAGCCAAGGGGGGTAATGACCAGTGCGTACCAGACCTATGTGGACCGCCAGGCCGCTGCCCGCGAGCAGTTCGGGCGCATGCTGCGTCTGTGGCGGGAGCGCAACGGCTGGACCCAGTACACCGTGGAGCGCTGGGGCCGGGAAGCAGGCTTTCGCACGGTCTCCAGCGGCAACATCTCGATGGTGGAGCAGGGCAAGGCGGGCGATCTGCGCGCCCAGGCCCATTTCCAGCTCGCCGATGTGAACCGCCGCATCGCCGAGCAGCAGTGGGGCCGGATCAGGAGCCCGGAGCTGCGCCAGGCGCTGCAAGAGGCCACGGCGATCCGCGGCGACGACGGCCAGCTGTGGGGCCCGACGGAGTTCTGGAGCTGCTATGTGGGCCTGCTGCCGGTGCCGCAGGAGTTCCGGCGACCGGACAGCGCGCCGATACCGGAGATCGGTGAGGCCCTGGCGGCCCAGCTGTCGGGCCAATGGCGGCAGCAGTTCACCCAGGAGGCCAGCCAGCGCGGCCTCGATCCGATCGAGACGCTGCAGGGTGTGGCGCGGCAAGCGCCGGCCGCCCAGCGCAAGGCGCTGCGATCAGTGCTCGCTGCCTTCCGCGACTACGAGAGCGCTGAGCTGGCGGACCTGTGGGAGGGGGAATGGCTGCCGGAGCGCTGGATCCGGCTCTGGAGCGAGGGCCTGGAGGCCGCAGCCGGCGGCAAGGCGGCTGACGCGGCTGAGGAGACTGAGACGCCGGAGCAGTAACAAAATCCTGAGCGATGTGTTGCGGCTCAGAGTCCTGAGCCTCTAAGGTGCCATGAGAGCGGGCGCCGGTCCCGCCGTCACCGCCATGTCACCCACCACCGCCGCGGGACCACCCGCCGCCATGGGGCCCGCCGCTGCGCAGTCCGCCGCTCTGCGGTCCGCTGTAGCTCCTGAACCTGTCCCCCAAGGGGATGGAGCGGATCCGGCCGCCCTGCTGCAGGGCCAGCGATCCGCCGAATGCGAGCTGGCCGAGGCCCTCGCCCGCTTCCAGTCGGAGGTGAGGCCGGCGGCCGAGATGAGCCTGGCCGCCGTGGTGGAGGCCGCCCGCGGCGCCTTCCGCCTGGGCTTTGCCTACACCTCCTGCCGCGGCCTCGATGACGACGGCCAGCCGCTGCTGGAGGTGACGGTGCTGCACCGCGGCGGCGACCAGCTCAGCAGCCAGGTGCGACTTCTGCCCGGTGATGCCGAGCAGGAGTTCCGCGAAGCGGCACGGCTGCTGGCACAGCTGCTGGGTATTCCGGTCTGTTCTGTGGCCCAGCAAGCTCAGCACTCCAAGGCTAAGGCCGGAGAACAAGGGGAGTCGTCTCTGGCTGTCCCTGGTGACCCGGCAGACGCATCCGTCCCAGCCGTTACCCCACCCGACGCACCGGATGCAGGCAGTTGCCCGGAAGCAGCCCCGCCCGCTGATCCCACACCAGCCACAACTCCAGCTCAAGGTCCAGCTCCAGCGATCGCCGACGCCGCAGCTCCAGCTCCCGCCCCAGCTGCTGCTCCTGCCGACACCATCGGCCCCGGCTCTCCGGATGCGCCCTGCACCGAGGAATCGCTGCGCCCCCTCGGGGAAGAAGAGCGCGACACGCTGCTGGAGATGATTCGCTCGCTGCGGCCGGTGGAGGCGAGGCGTCAGTTCCAGATCGCCTTTCGCCATCACTTCAACGTGCCCAAGCAGGAGCGCACCATCGCCGGGTTCATCACCCAGCAACGGCACAAGGACTTCATCGACCGCTTTGAGCGTGAACTCGCCGATCTGCCAGCACCTACCGCCCCAGCCGAGACGTCAGAGAAGACCGGGGAGGGAGCCGATGCGTGATGGCACCCCCCAGCGCAATCGCCGCCCGCGCAGCTATGGCGAGCGCCCTGCGATCAGCCAGAACCGTCACTACCTGCAGGTGATGGTCTACGGCGACTGCCATCAGCGGCTGCGGGAGCTGATGGAGCGCCACAACCTCTCCGCCAGCGGTGCAGCCCATCACCTGATGCGGCTGGGCGCGGGCCTCGATCCCCTTCCTCCCCTCGATCAGCACGATGGCCACTGAAATCCTCTATTCCCCCCTGGCGGAAGTGCGCTGGGCCCACCTGGTGGAGCCGCGGCCGCAGATGGACCCGGAGAAGCCGCTGGCCTGGTCCGTTGACCTGCTGCTGCCGTTGGCAGAGCCGACCAGTCAGGGGTTTCTCCAGGCGCTGGAGCGCCAGTTCATCGAGGCCCACGGCAGCAAGAAGCGCCGCAGCGACAAGGGCGAACCGTGGAAGCCCGACAAGGAGCAACCCGCTCAGCTGGTGGTGGTGAAGTTCAAGGCGCAGCAGCTGACGCGCCGCGACGGCAGCCAGGCCCCCGGGCCGCGCCTGATCGATGCCCGCAAGCAGCCCTGGAACGGCGCGGCGATCGGCAACGGCAGCCGGCTGGTGATCGCCTACGTGATCCACGCCTGGGATCGGCCCGAGGGGGTGGGCATCACCCTGATCCCCCGCGCTGCCCAGGTGGTGCACTACGTGCCGTATCAGGAGAGCGACCCGACCGAGGGCTTTGCAGAGCAGGAGGGCTACAGCCAGGCAGAGGCCCTGGCCGATGGCGGCTACGACGAGTTCGCCAGCGACGAGGAGGTGCCGTTCTGATGGTCCACCTCCCCCCTGGCGGCGTCAGTCGTCGCCCATCTCCGCAGCTGCCGGCCTTCTGCCGCAGCCGCCGGCCCAGCACCACCACCGTTCGCACCAGCAGCCTGCAGCAGCTGAACTGGCTGCTGTGGGTCGTGCTGGCGCTGCAGCTGAGCACGCTCCTGCTGGTCCTGGCCGGTCCGGTACCGGCGCCGATGAAACCGCGGGGGGGAGCACCTCATGCCGCGGCCCCTGTCCCGTCGCTGTCGCGCTCATGAGCCGCACGTCTGCCCTGATCCCCTACGCGTTCGAGGGGCACCGCATCCGGGTGAGCACCGATGACCACGGCGAGGCCTGGTTCGTCGTCGCCGATGCCTGCGCCGCACTGGCGGAGAGCCCGTTGGGCTGGGCGCTGGCGATCCAGCGCGAAGAGGAGCACTGCCTGCTGTCGGAGGAGGGTCCCGGCCATGGGGGGCTGACGCTGGCGTTGATCAGTGAGGGCGGGCTGCTGCGCAGGCTGCTGGAGAGCACCAACCCCAGCGCAGGGCGGATGCGGCGCTGGCTCACCCACGCGCTGCTGCCCGCCATCGCGCGCGGCCAGCAAGGAGTAGCGGCACAGGCAGGCCGCACGATCGCGGCAATCCGCCGGCAGACCGCCACCGATGTGCTGCGCAAGGCCGACGAGATCATCCAGCTCACCGGTGTCTCGCATGCCGATGCCCTGCTGGGTGCACTGGAGCAGATCCAGAGAGACAGCGTCCAGGTTCACGACCAAGCAGTGCAAGGAGCCAGCGCTTCACCCCGCCACGGCCTCACCGGCCAGGGTGCGCAGCCTGATCAGATGCCGATGCCCCAGGGGCGGCGCCTGCCTGGAGAACGTCCAGGTGCGGCCTGGCTGACGGCCGAACAGCTGGCGGATCGCCTCGATCGCACCCTCCGGGGCACCAACCAGCAGCTGGCGGCCAGTGGCCTGCAACTGCGCAATGAAGACGACGACTGGCAGCTCACCGATGCTGGCCGCGACTGGGCCGTGGCCCTGCCGCTCTGCTGCCGCGGCCAGCGGCGCCAGCAGATCCTCTGGGATCCAGCTGTGGTGGCGTTGCTGCAGGAGGATGCGTGATGTCAGACAGCGTTGCTCTGCTGTTCCTGCTCCGTGTCGATCAATGCCCGTTAGGCGTTTGTGCGACTGCGGTTACAGGCCAATGCCCAATCGCTGCCCAGAAGCCGAAAACAAAATTGGCCAGCAGCAGGAGTGGCCGCTGATGGTGATGCCAAGGGTTCGTGCCAACCACAGTCAGTCCACTGCAAACCCAATCACACTGTCCTCAGCTCAGGAATGGGCAGATGCTCGATCAGCTGGCCAGCTCCTCGGTGTGAGTGAGAAAACTCTGGGCCGCTGGCGCAAGGCCGGCCTGTTCCGGGCTGGGGTGCATTGGCGCCGCAAATTCCCAAGCATCAATTCACCAGTGCTGTATCACCTGGAGCGTTGCAACGAAGCGATGAATGAAGCGACGGCCCGCACGCCCCATCTCCTCGAGAAAAACTGAGCCCTTCATTCACGGCAACAAAGGCCCTGGTTCAGTCCGCTACTGGACCAGGGCCTTTTGTTGGAGTGGGCCAGGCCTGATGCCTGCTGGGATGGCTTGGAATCGGCCAGGGACGCCCCGTGGGGGCTCGACGCGCTTCTTGCAGGGGGATCAGCCGCCGGAGGCGCCCTGCTGATTTTGCTGTCTCCCGCAGCCGGAGCTTGATTCTTGGGGAAGGCGGCACCTGGTGACTTTGCCCACAATTTGCCCACACCGGAAAAGAAAAAGGGCCCCGGCATCGCCGAGACCCCTTGGTATCACTGAATCGGGGCGACAGGATTCGAACCTGCGACCTAGTGCTCCCAAAGCACCCGCGCTACCAAGCTGCGCCACGCCCCGGATGCTGTTTTCAGCCCAATGAGCTTAGCCGCCGGGGGATGGGGCCCATCAGAGCTGGGCAAAGCGCTGGTCGAAGGCGCTGGCAGCGGCGGCGGTGAAGCTGAACGTGCGGCGGATGTAGGCCAGGGTCTTCTTTTCGGTGTCCGTGACGCCCTGGCCGTCGGCCGCCGAGGCGAACAGCTCGGCAACCTCATCCACGGACAGGTTCTGCTCGTTGGTGCCCGTGGTGTGCTGGCGAGCGAGATCGAGCAGCTCTTTCTCGTACTGCTCACCGTCAATGGTCTGGTACGCCATGACAAAGGCCGGGTGACGCCACAAACCTAGAAATGGCGGCCGGCGTGGGCAAGCGGACCCGAAGTAGCCCCGGATACACCACTGCCGCCATGGACGGGACCCACAGCAGTGGCTAGTGTGGAAACCAACACATGTCAGGCATCAGGGCCATGGCCGCTGACGTCCACTCCTCCGCCTGCCCGGGCGGCCCCGCCGGTGATGACGGCCCCCTCGGCCGCTCGGTGATGAAGTGGGGCGCCAACGGGGAGCTCTCCGCCCTCGACCTGCAGCAGATCCTGACCCGGCTGAGCAGCTCGGATGCCCAGGCGGCGGGGATGATGAGCTGCCGGATGGACCAGCTCTGAGCCAGTCCGCTCAGTCGGCCAGCACGGCGATGCAGTCGATTTCCACCCGGGCACCCTTGGGCAGGGCGGCCACCTCCACACAGGCCCGGGCCGGTGCCACGGCAGTGGCAAAGGTTTGCGCGTAGATCGCGTTCACTTTGGCGAAATCGGCCAGGTCGGCCAGGAACACGGTGGTGCGCACCACCTGGGCCGGGCCCACGCCGGCCTGATGCAGCACCGCCTCCAGGTTGACCAGCACCTGGCGGGTCTCCGCCTCCACGTCGCCATCGCCGACCATCGCGCCGGTGGCGGGGTCGAGGGCGATCTGGCCGGAGCAGAACAGCAGCCCGGCGGCCTTCACCGCCTGGTTGTAGGGGCCCACTGGGGCGGGCGCGGCGGCGGTGACCACCGCTTCGGAAACGGAACCGGGTTCGCGGGATGTGCTCATGCCGGAGGCGCTGGGGAAGCAACAGAATTCGTTCGCAGCCGAGCCTATGGCCCTCCGCTGCGCTGGCCCAAGGCGCAACAGCCCCTCACCACTGGTCCTTGCTGCGGCGCAAGCGAGCCAGTTCGGCGGCACTGCCGGCCCGCAGGAACAGGTTGGTGCGCCGCTCCTGGCCGATGCTGCTCGGCACCGTGGCCTGGCCCGCGGCCCGCAGGCCGCACACCTCCTGCAGCCGGGCAGCGATCGCCCTGTCCCCGGGGGCCTCGGCCAGCGCCCAGCGGAAGTTGGCCTCGGTGTACTCATGGGCGCACCACACCCGGGTGGCCTCCGGCAGGGCCGCCAGGCGCTGCAGCGAGGCATGCATCTGTTCCGGGGTGCCCTCGAACAGCCGGCCGCAGCCGCCCACGAACAGGGTGTCGCCGCAGAACAGGTGGCCGCTGGCGGGCAGCCAGTAAGCCAGATGGGCACTGGTGTGGCCCGGCACCGCCAGCACCTCCACCAGCTCATCGAGCACCACGATGCGGTCGCCGTCGCCCACCCCCAGGGTCTGGCAGGGAATGCGCTGCCGGTCCTCGGCTGCGGCCACCACCGCCGCCTGGGGCCAGCGGCGCAGCAGGCCAGGGGTTCCGCCGATGTGGTCGCTGTGGTGGTGGGTGTGCAGGATCGCCTCCAGCTCCACACCCCGCTCCTCCAGGGCCGCCGCCACCGGTTCGGCCACGGCCGGATCCACCACGGCCGCCCGCCGGCCCCGCTGCAGCACCATCACGTAGTTGTCGCGCAGCACCGGGATCAGCCACAGCGCCAGCGGCTGGGGGCTGTGCTGGGAGGTGGGCTCGGGGTCATGCACCGGGGGATGGGGATGGGCTGGCTCAGCTGGGGGGTGGGCCATCGTTAAAGTCCGCTCTGCGGCACAGCCCCATGATCCCGTCTGGAGCGCCCATCACCGTGGCCCTGGCCAAGGGGGCCCTGCTCAAGGACAGCGTGCGGCGCTTCGCGGCGGCGGGGCTGGATTTCGCCGCCGTGCTCGATCCCCACAACCGCCAGCTAATGGTGCCCAGCGCCTGCGGCAGCGCCCGCGCCCTGCTGGTGCGCAATGCCGACGTGCCGGTGTACGTGGCCTACGGCCAGGCCCAGCTGGGGGTGGTGGGCTACGACGTGCTGCGCGAGCACCAGCTGCCCGTGGCCCAGCTGCTCGACCTGGGCTTCGGCGGCTGCCGGATGAGCGTGGCCGTCAAGGCCAGCAGCCCCTACCGCCGCGCCGCCGAGCTGCCCGCCCACTGCCGCATCGCCAGCAAGTTCACCCGCTGCGCTGAGGCCTATTTCGAATCTCTCGACCTGCCGGTGGAGCTGATCCATCTGGCCGGCTCGGTGGAGCTGGGCCCGATCACCGGCATGAGCGAGGCGATCGTGGACCTGGTGGCCACCGGCCGCACCCTGGAGGAGAACGGGCTGATCGCCATTGAAGACCTGTTCCACTCCACCGCCCGGCTGGTGGGCCATCCCCTCTCCCTGCGCCTCGACGACGGCGCCCTGCAGGCGATCGTCGACCGCCTGGCCGCCTGTGCCGTCAGCCCGGCCCGGAGCCACTGATGGCCAGGCTCGACCGCCAGCGGCTCCAGCGCCTGCTTCCCTATCTCGCCGAGGACCGCCGCCGTCTGCTGCTCAGCCTGGTGCTGCTGCTGCCCCTGGCGGGGGCCGCAGCCGTGCAGCCCCTGCTGGTGGGCCAGGCGATCGCCGTCCTGCGCGGCGAACCCACCCTGGGCTGGCTGCAGGCCCTGCCTGTGGGCCAGGCCCTGCGCCTGCTGGTGCTGGCCCTGCTGGGAGCGGTGCTGGTGCGGCTGGCCCTGCAGGGGCTGCAGAGTTTCACCGTGCAGGCCGTGGGCCAGCGCCTCACCGCCCGCATCCGCGACGACCTGTTCGCCCATGCGATGGCCCTCTCGCTGCGCTTCCACGACCGCACCCCGGTGGGCAAGCTGCTCACCCGCCTCACCAGCGATGTGGACGCCCTGGCGGAGGTGTTCGGCAGCGGGGCGGTGGGGGTCCTGGCCGACCTGGTCACCCTGCTGGTGATCGCCGTCACCATGCTCAGCATCGAGTGGCGGCTGGGCCTGCTGCTGCTCGCCGCCCAGGTGCCGGTGGTGTTCGGCATGCTCTGGCTGCAGCGCCGCTACCGGCGAGAGAATTACCGGGTGCGTGAGGAGCTCAGCCAGCTCAACGCCGACCTGCAGGAGAACCTGCAGGGGCTGGAGGTGGTGCAGATGTTCCGGCGCGAGGCGGTGAACAGCCAGCGCTTTGCCGTCACCACTGATCGCTACCGCCGCGCCGTCACCGGGACCATTTTGTATGAGAGTGCCATCTCGGCGCTGATCGAGTGGGTGGCCCTGGTGGCCGTGGCCGCCGTGCTGGCCCTCGGCGGAGCCCTGGTGACCCGCGGCCTGCTGGGCCTGGGCACCCTCACCACCTTCATCCTGTTCTCCCAGCGCCTGTTCGATCCCCTGCGCCAGCTGGCGGAGCGCTTCACCCAGATCCAGGGCGGGCTCACCGCCGTGGAGCGCATCGGCGAGCTGCTGGAGCAGCCCGTGGAGATCCGCGACCGGCCCACGGCCCTGGCTCCTGCCGCAACACCAGCACACGAAGGAGCAGGCGAAGTGGTGTTCGAGAACGTGAGCTTCGCCTACCGCCCCGACGAGCCGATCCTCAGCGACCTCTCCTTCCGCATCAGCCCCGGTGAGCACGTGGCCCTGGTGGGTCCCACCGGCTCGGGCAAGACCACCGTGATCCGCCTGCTCTGCCGCCTCTACGAACCCCAGGCCGGCCGGATCCTGCTCGATGGCGTGGACATTCGCGAGCTGCCCCAGGCCAGCCTGCGCCAGCGCCTGGGGGTGGTGCTGCAGGACACCTTCCTGTTCAGCGGCAGCGTGGCCGACAACCTGCGCCTCGACGCCGACATCCCCAGCGAGCGGCTGCGCCAGCTGGTGGCCGACCTGGGTCTGGAGCCCCTGCTGGCCCGGCTGCCCGATGGCCTGGCCACCGAGCTGCGCGAGCGCGGCGGCAACCTCTCCTCCGGCGAGCGCCAGCTGCTGGCGGTGGCCCGGGTGGCGATGCGCAACCCCACCGTGCTCGTGATGGACGAGGCCACGGCCTTCATGGATCCCGCCACCGAGGCCACCCTCCAGCGTGACCTCGACCGCCTGCTGCAGCAGCGCACGGCGATCGTGATCGCCCACCGCCTGGCCACGGTGGAGGCCGCCGATCGCATCCTGGTGTTGCGCCGGGGCCAGCTGGTGGAGCAGGGCAACCATCGCCAGCTGCGCCAGGCCGGCGGCCTCTACGCCCGGCTGGCGGAACTGCAGGAACGCGGACTGGCGGCGCTCTGACCGGCAGGTCGCCCTCACCATCGGGCAGGATCAACCAATCACCAGGCCTTGCGTGTGACCACTGACGCGCTGCTCAGCGAGCTTTACGGGGAGCACCACCGCTGCTGTCCGGTGGCCGACAGTCCCGTGCAGCTGGTGCTGAGCAGCGAGCGGCCGATCGACCTGGTGGAACTGGAGCAGCTCTGCGACGCCGTGGGCTGGAGCCGCCGGCCCCTGCGGCGGGTGCGCAAGGCTCTCGAACACAGCCTGCTGCGGGTGGGGCTGTGGCGCCACGACCCCTGGCTGCCCAAGCTGGTGGGCTTTGCCCGCTGCACCGGCGATGGGGTGGTGGAGGCCACCGTCTGGGATGTGGCCGTGCATCCCCACTACCAGGGAAACGGGCTGGGCAAGGCGCTGATGGCCTACGTGCTCGAGCAGCTGCGGCAGATGGAGGTGGAGCGCGTGAGCCTGTTCGCCGACCCCGGCGTGGTGGACTTCTACGCCGGCCAGGGGTGGGACCTGGAACCCGGCCAGCGCCGCTGCGCCTTCTGGTATGCCCCCTGAGCGACGGCCGCCTCAGAAACAGCCGTAGTAGCGCTGGGCCAGCAGCTCGGCCGGAACGCCCCGGCGCCAGGCCCTCCGCAGCTGCAGGTTGCTCCAGCTGGTGCGCCACACGCCCTGCCGCTGCCAGCGCCGGCCATCCACCCGCAGGGCCAGCCCCAGGCTGCAGAGCCGGGCCCGCCGTGCCAGGCGCAGCACCAGGTCGAGATCCTCCATCAACGGCAGGGGGCGGACCCCCCCCACCGCCCGATAGAGGGCCAGGGGCAGCAGCAGCCCCTGGTCGCCGTAGGGCTGCTGGCGCCAGCGGCTGCGCAGGCGCACCGCCCCCTCCACCAGCCGCAGGGCGGGGGAACGGGCAGCGATCGCCAGCTGGAAGTACCAGGCCCGCGCACGGCTGCGGTCACTGGCCAGCACCGCCGCCAGCCGCTCGGCCCAGCCGGCCGGCAGGCGCACATCGGCGTGCAGCAGCAGCAACCAGGGCCCACTCACCTGGCGCGCCCCGAGCGCCAGCTGGCGGCCCCGCCCTGGCGGGCTGTGCAGCACCCGGGCGCCGGCCAGGGACGCCAGCCGCGGCGTGCCGTCGCGGCTGCCGCCGTCCACCAGCCACACCTCCCGCACCAGCTCCGGCGCCCCCGCCAGCTGGCTGAGCAGGGCCGGCAACCGCCGGGCCTCATCACGGGCGGCGATCACCACGCTCAGACCGGGGGCAGCCATCGCTCAGCGCCAGGGAGCCAGATCGGCGGGGCGGTCGAGATCAGCGCGCCACGCCAGCCGATGGGCCACCAGGCCCAGACCTGCTGCGGCCTCTTCGGTCTGGCCCAGCACCCCGGGCCCGCCCCAATCGATGCCGCAGAACAGCTCCGGCCGGCTGCGCCGCAGGCCGATCAGCCAGTAACCCCCATCCCGGGCCGGTCCCAGCACCAGCTCATGCCGCTCGAGGGCGGCGAAGGCCTGCAACAGATCGGCGCTGCCGAGGCCGGGCAGGTCACTGCCGATCACCACCAGCCGCCGGCCACTCCGGCGCAGGCCACCGCCAACGACCCGCTGCAGGCGCATGCCCAGGCCGCCGCGGCCCTGGCACACCACCCGGTCGCAGCCCAGGGCGGCCCCCCAGCGCCGCAGGGCGCAGCCCCCCACCCCGGACCCGGCCAGCACCAGCTCAAAGGGCACACGGGCCCGGGCTGCGCGGGCCACCGCCAGGGTGTGGGTGGTGAGCCGCCCCTGGATGGCAGCCGCCCGGGCCGGGCCCAGCTCGGCCGCCAGCCGGCTCTTGCAGCGGCCGCTCACGGGCCAGCGGGCCATCACCACCAGGGTGCGCCGGGCACCCACCGATCAACCCTCCCGGGGCAGTTCCGCCGGCTTGAGCGTGAGGGTGCTGGTGCGCGAACCGCGGCGCACCGCCACGTCCAGGGGCTCGCCCACCTGGGCCTGGTCCACCGCCAGCTGCACCTCGGAGGGATTTGTCACCGGCTTGGCGCCCACCTTCTCGATCAGGTCGCAGGGCTTGAGCCCCCCCTGGGCAGCCGGACTGTTGGCCATCACATCCACCACCACCACGCCGTTCACCTCCGGCAGGTCGCACTCATCGGTGCTGGCGTTGATCTCCCTGGCCAGCTGCGGCGTGATCGCCTGCAGGCGCACGCCGATGTAGGGGTGGCTGGCATAACCCCTATCGAGAATCTGGGCGGCGATCTGGCGCGCCACGTTGATCGGCACGGCAAAGCTCAGGCCCGCGCCGGGGGCCTGGCGGATGGCCGTGTTGATGCCGATCACCTGGCCGCGGTCGTTGATCAGCGGGCCGCCGCTGTTGCCGGGGTTCACGGCGGCGTCGGTCTGGATGTAGGGCACCCGCTGGCCCTCACCCACGGCATTGGTGCGCTGGATGGCACTGATGATCCCAGCGGTCACGGTGTTGTCGAGGCCGAGGGGATTGCCGATGGCGATCGCCCACTCCCCGGGCCGCACCCGCGCCGAGTCCCCCAGCGGCGCCACCGGCAGCTTGCTGGCCACCACCTTCACCACGGCCACATCGGTGAGCGGGTCGGCGCCCAGCACCTTGCCGCTGTAGCTGCGGCCATCGGGCAGGGTCACGGTCACATCACTGGCCCCGTCCACCACGTGGGCGTTGGTGAGCACCACCCCGTCGGAGCGGGTGATGAAGCCCGAGCCCTGGCCCTGCTGCTGCTGGATCGTCGGTCCCCGGCCGAACAGCCCTCCCAGGGGGTTGATCACCCGCTTGGTGGTGTCGATGCGCACCACCGAGGGGCCCACCTTCTCCACCGCGTCCACGATGGTGTTGTTGCTGCCGGGCAGGGGCGGAGCGGGCACGGCATCGCTGATGCGCACGGGATCGCTGCCGGAGCGCCCTGGCAGCTGGGGCAGCCCCGGAATCGGGCCGGTGCAGCCCGGGAGCAGGGTCAGGGCGGCCAGCAGACCGGCCAGCGGCAAGGCGGGAAGCGGAACGACGCGGGACATGGACAGCAACGGCTCGCGCGAGGGCCAGGTGAGGATCCGCTTCATTAAAGACTGCCCGGAGGGGCCGCCCCACGTAGATTCGGCAGCCATGCGAGGGGCAAGCGGTGCAGCGGGAGGCCAAGCAGCTGTGGCACCATATCCAGGCTGCACTGCAGGCCAACCTCAGCAAACCCACCTTCGAAACCTGGATCCGGCCCGCCCGCTGCCTCGGCTTCGATGGGCGCCAGCTTCAGCTGGAGGCCCCCAACAGCTTTGCCTGCGGCTGGCTGCGCAAGAACTACCTGGGCACCATTGAGGCCGTGGCCACCGAGATCGCCGGCCAGCCGGTGAGCGTGGCGGTCTCCACACCCTCAGGCGGCGACGGCCTGCTCGCCGTCACCAGTGGCCTGGCTGGCGAGCAGGCCAGGCCACTGGTGACGGCACCGCTGCCCGGTGGCAACGGCGTGGGCAGCCTGCCGCAGGCCGCCACCGGAGATGTGCCCGCCGCGCCACTGGCCCGCCAGCCCGGCAGTGGCCTCAACGCCCGCTACGTGTTCAACCGCTTCGTGGTGGGGCCCAACAGCCGCATGGCCCACGCGGCAGCCCTGGCGGTGGCGGAAGCCCCCGGGCGGGAGTTCAACCCCCTGTTCATCTGCGGCGGCGTGGGCCTGGGCAAGACCCACCTGATGCAGGCGATCGGCCACTACCGGCTGGAGATCGATCCCCAGGCCCGGGTGTTCTACGTGAGCACCGAGACCTTCACCAACGACCTGATCCAGGCGATCCGCAAGGACGGCATGCAGGCCTTCCGCGACCGCTACCGCGCCGCGGACCTGATCCTGGTGGACGACATCCAGTTCATCGAGGGCAAGGAGTACACCCAGGAGGAGTTCTTCCACACCTTCAACGCCCTGCACGAGGCGGGCCGCCAGATCGTGATCGCCTCCGACCGGCCCCCCAGCCAGATCCCCCGCCTGCAGGAGCGCCTGATCTCCCGCTTCTCGATGGGCCTGATCGCCGACATCCAGGCGCCGGATCTGGAAACCCGCATGGCGATCCTGCACAAGAAGGCCGAGCAGGAGCAGATGAGCCTGCCGCGCGACCTGATCCAGTTCATCGCCGGCCGCTTCACCTCCAACATCCGCGAACTGGAGGGCGCCCTCACCCGGGCGGTGGCCTTCGCCTCGATCACCGGCCTGCCGATGACCGTGGAGTCGGTGGCGCCGATGCTCGATCCGGCCGGCAGCACCATGGAGGTGAAGCCGGACCAGGTGGTGGACAAGGTGGCGGAGGTGTTCGGCGTGGGGGCCGACGAGATGCGCAGCGCCAGCCGCAAGCGGGCCGTGAGCCAGGCCCGCCAGGTGGGCATGTACCTGATGCGCCAGAGCACCGATCTCTCCCTGCCACGCATTGGCGAGGTGTTCGGCGGCAAGGACCACTCCACGGTGATGTACGCCGTGGAGCAGACCGAAAAGAAGCTGAACAGTGATCCGGCCCTGGCGCGCCAGGTGCAGCAGGTGCGCGACCTGCTGCAGATCGACTCGCGCAAGCGGCGCTAGGGCTCAGTTGCAGCCCTGCACGGAGATGCGATAGCTGAAGCCGAGGGCGCCGGGATCGTTGCTGGCTCCCACCTTGAAGCTGATCTGGCCGATCTGCTTGCCGGGCACCTGCTGGTAAGGGCCGAACATCTTGCCGGTGCCGATGGGGGGGCTCATCGTCACATTGAACAGCTGCAGATCAGTGTTATCGGAGAACTTCATGAAGCCCTCCACCGGGTACTGGGCCTTCGGGTCGGAGGAGTTGGCCGTGAAGAAGAACTTGTAGGTGTTGTAGGGCCGGTCCACGATGAAGTCGGTCCACCAGTTGGTCTGGCCGATCAGCTTGCTGCGGCCCACCGTCTTGGCCACGATCGGCGAGGTGCCGTCACCGCCGATCGGATTCAGGAACACGCAGGTTTCCGCCCGTACGCCGGTGGCACCGGAGAGCTGCAGGGCTGCGCCACACAGACTGAAGAGCAGGGCCTTGCGCGAAGCGGTGATCATCGAGTGGGGGCTCGGCATGGGGAGAGAGCGGAGCGGACTGCGCCCGAACCCTACGCCCGGACGTCCGCCCAGGCCTGGGTGAGCGGCCGGGCCGGATCAAGACCTTCCACCTCGCCGCGGAACACCCGGCTGGCGGTGATGTCTTCGGCTTCGATCGTCATCAGATCCAGCTTGGTGAGCTGGCTGCCCATGCCGTTGAACAGGCGGTTGGCCTGGCGCATCCGCGCCCGGTCGATGGCGTTGCGGATCGAGCGGGCGTTGGCGAAGAAGGGCAGTTGCATCCGCCGCTGGATGTAGTCGGCGAAGGCGGCGCGCGCCTCCTCACTGAAGCGGTAGTTCTCCTGGGCCAGGATCAGGCCGGCGATCAGCAGCAGTTCGTCGCCGCTGTAGTCCGGGAAGTCGATGTGGTTGGCCACCCTGGAGGAGAGACCCGGATTGCTCTGATAGAACACATCCATCCGCTCCTTGTAACCGGCGAAGATCACCACCAGGTCGTCGCGGTTGTTCTCCATCACCTGCAGCAGGATCTCGATCGCCTCGGCGCCGTAGTCGCGCTCGTTTTCCGGCCGGTAGAGGTAGTAGGCCTCGTCGATGAACAGCACCCCGCCCATCGCCTTCTTGAGCATCTCGCGGGTCTTGGGGGCGGTGTGACCGATGTACTGGCCAACCAGGTCGTCGCGGGTGGCGGTGACCACATGGCCCTTGCGCACATAACCGAGGCCGTGCAGGATCCTGCTCATCCGTTCGGCCACGGTGGTCTTGCCGGTGCCGGGCCGGCCGGTGAACGACATGTGCAGGCTGGGGGGCGCCGTTTCCAGGCCCACCTGCTGGCGCGCCCGGTTCACCACCAGCAGGGCGGCGATTTCGCGGATGCGGGCCTTCACCGGCTTTAGGCCGATCAGCTCCCGGTCGAGCTGGTCGAGGAGCGCCTGCACCCCAGCGCCCTCGTAGGCCGCCCGCAGGTCCACCTGGATGTCTGCGGCAGACTCGGCCTGGGCGGACTCGGCCTGGGCGGACTCGGCCGGATCAGAGGAGCGCATCGATGGCGGCGGCAATGCCGCGCTCAGCATCTCCTACCGGTGCACCTTCGGTCTCGCTGCGCAGGGTGAGATTCACATAGGTGCGGCCGAAGCTGATGTCCGGGAAGCGCTGTTCGGCCTCGCAGAGGTCATTGAGCCGCTCCAGAAAGTCGCGGGTGGTGGCGTAATCGCCGAACTCGAAGCGCCGTTCCAGCCACTCAGGCTGGTCCGGTTTCGGTCGGGGTGTCCAGGGCTGCTCCATGACGCAAACCTAGGCCAGCCCAGGAACGTCAACCCGCCAGACAATCGGTGCGGCCGCGGCTGAGGCGCTCGGCCCAGGCCAGGGCATGGGCCCGGTTGGCGGCCTGCTGCCGGGGATCGGCGCTGTCGAGGGGATGGGGCATCGTGCCGGCGATGGTGGCGTTGGTGACGCAGAACATCGCCTTCTGGAAGCTGCGGCAGATCTTCACGTGCACATCGCCTTCGCCGCGGCCGCCCTGCCGGTACCAGCGGTGCAGGGGTTCGGGCAGGTGGCGGAACATGTCCTGCATCAGCAGGCTGGGGGGGATGCCGGCCCCCATCGTGGGCAGGGGGTCGGCATAGAGCGCGCCGTAGGCAAAGCTGCCCTGGTCGGGGGAGATCTGCTCGGCCTGGGCGTTGAAGCTCACCGTGCCGAAGAAGGGCGTGCCCCGCAGGAACACCGCCTCCACGTAGGGCAGGGCCACGTCCACCAGGAACGTGAGCCCCGCCTCCGGCGGCAGCACCCAGAACCGCTCGCCGCCCACGGTCACCCCGTAGTGGATCGGGTTGGCCACCGCCGCCACCAGCCCCTGCTTGATGAATTCCACCACGGCTGGAATCGAGCCCACCTCCCCCCGGCGCTCGGCCCGGGCCAGGTCGAGGAACAGGTCACTCATCACCCGCCAGAACTGCCCCAGGGCATGCACCGTGGCGGCGGTGCGGATCAACTCCGGCAGAAAGCTGGGCGCCAGCGGATGGAGCAGGGCCATCAGCGGATCGCGGCGGCGCTTGGCGGCAATGATCGCGCCGCAACCGGCGGCGAACTCGGCTGAATCCAGATAGGCGTCCAGCCCACCGGTGCCATGCCAGAGCATCGACTTCATGCAGTACTCGGCGTACTCGAAATTGATGCGGTCGTGGTTGAGGTGGCGCCAGAGGCGGGCCGGATTGAGGTTGCCGTCGAAATACTTGAAGACCGGAAACGGATTGAGGAACTGCTCCTCGGCCTGGTAGACGAGGTTGTTGCTGTAGGCATCGAGCACCTCGCCGTAGCTCTCCAGCACCCCCACCACCTCCAGCAGGTGCTGGCCACTGTCCTGCAGGAGGGTTTCACCGGCCAGCAGGGTGGCGGCCAGCTCCTCGGCCGGCGGCATCGGCCCGGAGCGCACCAGATCGGCGGGAACCACCGGCATCAGCCCAGCCCCCCCCCGCTGCCGCCGCTCGCCAGCAGCAGCGGCAACTGGGCCATGGCGGTGGTGGTGGCCTCCGTGATCCGGCCCAGGGGAGCCGGCAGCAGCCCGAGCGCCACCACGGCGATCGCCAGGGCAAGGGCCGGCAGGGTTTCGCGCGGGGCCACCGAGGGCAGCTGCACATCGAGGCGCCCATCGCGCGCTGGGTCGGTGTGCGGGGTGATCGCCAGCCGTCCGAAGAAGGCCCGGTTCACCAGCAGCAGGAAATACACGGCCGTGAGCCCCGATCCCACGATGCACAGCAGGGTGGCCAGCGGGAAGGCCTGCAGGCTGCCCCGGAACACCAGAAACTCCGAGATGAAGCCGGCCATGCCCGGCAGACCGGCGCTGGCCATCACCCCCAGCACCATCAGGCTGCCCGTGAGCGGCAGCCCCCGCTGGGGGTTGAGCAGGCCGTGGAGCACGTCCAGGTCGCGGGTGCCGGTCTTGCGGTACACGATGCCCACCAGCAGGAACAACAGGGCAGAGATCAGGCCATGGCTCACCATCTGAAACTGGGCCCCCAGCAGGGCCACCGGGCTGGCGGCCGCGGCCGCCAGCAGGATCGTGCCCATGTGGCCCACCGAGCTGTAGGCCACCATCCGCTTCATGTCCCGCTGGGCGATCGCCGCCAGGGAGCCGAACAGCACCGACACGGCAGCCCAGATGGCCAGGGCCGGCGCCAGCCGCGCCCAGGCCTCGGGGAACAGTCCCAGACCGAAGCGCAGCAGGCCGTAGGTGCCCAGCTTGAGCAGCACCCCGGCCAGCAGCACCGACACCGGCGTGGAGGCCTGGGTGTGGGCATCGGGTAGCCAGGTGTGGAAGGGCACCAGCGGCATCTTGATGCCGAAGCCAACCAGCAGGGCCCCCAGCAGCAGCAGCTGGCTGCCCATGGCCAGGCGCTCGCTGGTCACCGGGGTGAGGCTGAAGTCCACCGTGCCGGTGAACAGGGCCAGCCCCAGGAAGGCCCCCAGGATCAACATGCCGGACACGGCAGTGAAGATCAGGAACTTGGTGGCGGCATAGGCCCGGTTGGCGCCGCCCCAGACCGAGATCAACAGCCACAGGGGGATCAGCTCCAGCTCATAGAACAGGAAGAACAGCAGCAGGTTGTCGGCCAGGAAGGCGCCGTTCACCGCGGCGCTGATCAGCAGCAGCAGGGCGAAGTAGAGACGCGGGCGGCGGCTGAGCTCCCGGGTGCACACCACCGACACCAGGGTGAGGGCGCCGTTGATCAGCACCAGGGGCAGCGACAGGCCATCCACCCCCAGCCAGTAGTTCAGGCCGATGCCCGGCAGCCAGGCCTGGCGTTCCCGCAGCTGCAGGCCGGCCTGGTCGGGATCGAACAGCAGCAGCACCAGAGCGCTCACCAGCAGCTGCAGCAGCAGGCTCACAATCGCGCCACCCCGCAGGCGGTTCGGACTGGGCTCACCCGGCCACACCAGCATCAGCAAGGCCCCGAGCAGGGGAAGGGCGATCAGCAGAGAAAGCAGGGGTAGGGAGGCGAGGGCTGCGGCGTTCATGGCAGCACCTCCGCGCCGCTGAACCAGCTCAGGGCGGTGAGCGCGAGCACGATCGCCACGATCACGGTGAGCACATAGGTCTGCATCTGGCCGCTCACCCCCAGCTTGAGGCTCTCGGCACTCTGCAGCGAAGCCCGGCCGATGCCGTTCACCAGCCCGTTCACCAGCCGCTGATCCAGCCAGTTGGTGAGGCGAGCCAGGTTGGCCACCAGGGCCACGATCGTGGCCCGGTAGATGCGGTCGGTGTAGAAGTCGAAGGCCAGCAGGTCCTGCAGGCTGCGGATGGTCTTCACCCGGGAGCGGGAGCGCAGCTGGTCGAGGGGCATCCACACGCCGAGCAGCACCCCCAGGGCTCCGCTCACGCTCACCCCGAGGGCCACGACCAGGGGGAAGGCGTTGATGCCGGGGATCGGATCGATGCGCTGCATCAGCAGGGGGGTAAGCAGCACGATCACCGTGAGGCTCACCATCGGCAGCACCATCAGCCAGTTCGACTCGGGGCAGCGGCGGGTCTTGGGCAGCGGAGCCCCCAGGAACACCCCGCGGAACACCCGGGTGAGGTTGGCGGCCGTGAGCAGGTTGGTGAGCAGAAACACGCCGGCAAACACCGGCGAGCTGTCGAACAGGGCGTGCACAGCCTGGCCGAAGCACCAGTAGCAACCCAGGGGCAGCAGCCCCACCAGGCCGGCCGCCGCCACCAGGTAGGCGCTGAGGGTGGCCGGCATGCGCCGGCCGATGCCGCTCAGCTCGGTGAGGTCCTGACAGTTGGTGTTGGCGATCACACTGCCCACGCTCATGAACAGCAGTGCCTTGGCCAGGCCGTGGCTGAGCAGCAGCAACAGGGCGATCCCCGGCTGCTGCAGGGCGATGGCCACGAACACCAGGCCCAGATAGGAGGTGGTGGAGTAAGAAAAAGCCCGCTTCAGGTCCACCTGGGCCAGGGCCACCAGGGCACCGGCTACGGCGCTGATGCTGCCCACCGCCAGCAGCACGTCGGTGGCCACCAGCGACAGCTGCAGCAGGGGCATCAGCTTCATCAGCACCAGCGCCCCGGCGGTGACCACCACCGAGTTGCGCAGGATCGAGGCCGGATTGGGACCCTCCATCGCCTCGTCCAGCCAGAGGTGCATGGGGAACTGGGCGCACTTGCCCATGGGCCCGGCAATCAGGCCCAGCCCCAGCAGGGTTCCCGCAAGGGGGGAGATCAGCTGCTGGTCGCGGGCGGCAGCGGCCCAGCTGTAGAGGTCGGTGAACTCCATCGAGCCCGACCAGGAGGCCAGGGCCACCACGCTCATCAGCAGCAGCACATCGCCCACCCGCTTGGTGAAGAAGGCATCGCGCGCCGCTGTCACCACCAGGGGCTGGGCATACCAGAAGCCCACCAGCAGATAGGTGGAGAGCGTGAGCATCTCCAGCAGGAAATAGCAGAAGAAGAGGTTGCTGCTCAGCACCACGCCGCACAGCGCCCCTTCAAAGAAACCCAGCAGGCCGTAGAAGCGCGCCAGCGACCACTCCTTGTCGAAATAGCCCAGGGCGAACACCTGAGCGATCAGGCTCATCACGGTCACCAGCTGCAGGGCCGCCAGGCTGGTGAGCGAGAGGTCGAAACCAATGCGCAGGTCGAGGTCAGCGGCGCGGAACCAGCCCACGCTCAGGTGATGGGGACCGCCCTGCCACACATCCCAGAGCGCCAGGCTGCCATGCAGCACCGCCAGCACGGTGAACAGGATCGTGAGATAGGCCGCAGGCCGCTGGCCATTGCGGGGGAACCAGCCGGCAGCCCAGGGCAGCACCAGCACCATGCCGCTGAAGCCGTACACCGGCAGGAGCCAGGCCAGCTGGAGTGACAGGGGCAGGGGAGCGGCCAAAGGCACCGGAGAGAACAACGACGGGGCGGGGACGACGTGCGGGCGAGGAGGAGAGAATCGTCGGCGGAGAGGTCAGGGGGGTGCTGGACAGGGTGAAGTCGGGGGGCTGGAAGGGGTGATGGCCTGGGCTCCAGCGGACTGGTCGTGGAGCTGGCTGGAGGTGGAGCTGTCTAAGGGTGAAGCTGGCAGTGGAGCCGGAGGAATGCGAGGGCGATGGGGACGCAGCTCAGAAGCTGGGGTGATCGGGCGACGTGACGGCCGCTCCGTTCAGGCTGCCCAACCAGGCGGCGAGCTCCTCAGCATGGTGCTGTTCGTCGTCGAGTAGGCGCTGGAACAGTTGCTGGTTGCCAGTGTCGCCATGGAGCAGGCAGAAACGGCTGGCCTCGGCATAGAGATTCACCAGGTCGTCCTCCAGGGCCAGGTCGTGACGCAGCAGGCTGGCCAGATCGGGGCCATGGGCAGCGGGGCGCAACTGGGAGGCTGCCGGGGCCACCTCCAGGCTGAGCATGTGCCGCACCAGGGTCTCGGCATGGCCCATCTCCTCCAGCATCTCCTGGCGGAAACGGCGGGCCGCATCCCCGTCACCCCAGGCCTCCGTGAGGGTGGCCTGGGTCAGGTACTGCTGCACGGCCGTGAGTTCCAGGCTGAGGGCCCGGCCCAGATAGCCCAGGACGCGCGGATGCACGGCGTCCATGGGCATCAGAGACGGCGGCGCACGCCGCTGTTCAGCAGGGCGGGTTCCACTTCGCTATGGGGGCGGGCGATGATGTGGGCCGCCACCAGGCCGTCGCCCACCCGCTCACAGGCATCGGCGCCGGCGCGAACTGCGGCGTTCACGGCACCGGTCTCTCCGCGCACCAGCACGGTCACATAGCCACCGCCCACGAATTCACGGGCCACCATGGTGACCTCGGCCGCCTTGGTCATGGCATCGGCCGCCTCGATGGCGGGCACCAGACCGCGGGTTTCGATCATGCCTAGGGCAATGCCCCTGCTCGGCCGCTCGGGGGTGGTTGGGGTGGCCTTGGCCACCGCTCCGCCCCTGCGGCCAGCACCCGCGCCTCCAGCACTGCTGCTGCGGCCGCGGGTGCTGGCGGCCGTGGTGGCCACCGGCCGGCGGGTTGGGGTGGCGGCACTGGAGCGGCGGGTGGTGGTGCTGCGGCTGCTGCGGCTGGCACTGCGGCTGCTGGCGCTGCTGCTGGCCGGCAGGGCCTTGCTGGCTGCAGCGCTGCTGGCCACGGGGGTGGCGGTGACGGGCTTGGCGGCACTGGCCGCTGCGGGGGTAGCAGCAGCGCTGCTGCTGGCAGGGGTGGCAGGGCTGGGGGTGGAGCCGGCGGAAGTGCTGGAGCTGGCCATGGCGTTCAGGAAAGGGAGGGAGGCGGTGGAGCTGAATGGGCTGGGAGGTCAGTCAGCCATCGGGCTCCCAGAAATCGATGATCCCGCCGATCGTCAGGTCGGTGTAGACGTCCGGGTTAGGGCAGGCCCAACGGGCCGCCGAACCACTGGCGGTGAACACCCAGTTGCCGGGGGAGGCCCCGACCGGATCGACAGCCACGTTGAGCTTGCCCTTGGAGGTGCGCAGCACCCGCAGGTTGGAGTGGTCGAGCCCACCGACGCGCTGGGTGCAGACCAGGGACCCCACCACCTGCATGATTTCCATCACTGGCCCCCCGCGGCAATCCGGGCCGCATCGTCCTTCGCCGCATCGGGATCCCAGTGGTCGATGATTCCCACGATCGTCAGATCACTGGGGTACGACTTGCTGCCGGCTGCTTCCCGGGCCGCCGAACTGCCCACGCAGATCACCCAGTCACCGGGGATGGCACCCACGGCATCCACGGCCACCTTCTGGGTGCTGCCGTCGAGCACCACCTGCAGGTGCTTGTGCTCGAAATCGGGGATGCGATTGGTGGACACCAGGGGCTTCACCACCTTGCAGATCAACATCTCAGTGGCCTCCTTCGGTGGCAAAGGTGATCGTTGAAGCTACTGTTTCAGCCGGCACGTGGGAGTCGCGGTCGCGCAGGCTGATCAGGGCATGCAGCAGTCCCTGCTGGCAGAGATCGCTGTAGCGGTTGCGGATGGCCTCCAGCACCCGTTCGGCATGGCGCAGGGCCCGCTCCCGCGCTCCAGGCACCTGGCCGTGATAATCGAAGCGCAACACCACAGGAATCGGCAGGCCACGCGACACATTCAGCCCCTTGAAGATCTTCACGCCCACATCGAGATCGGGCGCGCCCTCCTCCAGGGTGTCGAGGTGGGCGAAATAGGTGAGGTTGCGCAGATGGATCTCCTTGAAGCCGATGCCCACGCCGATGAAGCGCTCGGCATGGCCCTCTTCGCCGTAGTGGCCCTGATGGCGCTCGCGTACGAAGTCGATCTGGGAGATGTTGTGCTCCAGCAGACGGCTCACCAGCTTCACCAGGCCTGGATCCGGAGCTGACGGGGCGGCAGCCTGCACCATGGACGCGATCGTGCGGCGAGCCTCCTCGACCGAGAGGTGCTGGGTGGCGGCATACACCTCCTGGGCGTCCAGCCAGCTGTCCAGGCGGGTGCTGCCGTCCAGTCCTGGCACATGCACGCGGATGGCGTCGGTGTCGGTGTCCAACCCCAGCAGCAGCAGGTCCACCGACGCGCCGCAGCAGAAGCTGTTCTCCACGGCCTGCTGGAACTGGCGCAGCCGCTCCAGGCCGCAGCTGGCGGCCAGCACATCGTCACTGCCATGGGCCGCACAGCCCTGGTGGGTGGGATCGAGGGAACTGAAGTGGTACATCACCACCTTCAGGTAGCGGGTGTCCGCATGGGCGGAATTGGGCACCCCTTCGCGGTAGCGCTGGTGCTCGGTGCGCACCCAGCGGTTCACCGTGTTCTCCACATCGAACAGGGCCCCGGCATGGGGACGGCGGCGGACGGAGCTGTAGGGGATGCGCAGGGCGAAGGCGATGGCGTGGGCCAGGCGGCCATCGGCGCAGGGGGTGACATCGAGCAGGTGGAAGCCGCAGGAGAGCAGGAAGCTCTCGAACTCCTGGGCCGCGCTGGATCCGGGCCTGCCGGCCAGGGGATCGGTGCTGAAGAACTCGATGCTGGTCTGCTCGTAGGCCTCGAACACACACCAGGCGAACAGGGTGCGCATATCCAGCTGATTCACCCAGGCCGTCTCCAGGATCGGCAGGGGCAGGTCGTAGCCCAGCTCCGCGCGGGCCAGGCGCTGGGCCTGCTCCACGAAATCATCGTCATGCTGCAGGGCCGAGATGCGCTTGAGCACCGGCACGATGCGGTCGAACCGGTGCTTCACCGACTGGTTGTAGGCCTCCAGGGCGGCATTGGTGGCCGCATCGCTGAGCGGATGGCTGGCTGCGGGGCCCCTGCGGGGAATGGGCACCACCGCGGGGGAGCCAAACTCCGGGCGTCGCGGCCTGGGCTGGCGGGTGGGCAGGACCGCTGCCGTGGGGGTGAGGCTGCGTGCCTGCTGCATGGCTGCCCGGGCACGGGTGCCGCGCAGGATCGCCGGAGTGTCCGGGGCACCAGCCCGTTCAGGGGAAGGGAGCCTCGGGCGGCGGCGGGGAGCCGTCGGCGCCTGGGGAGGTTCTGCGGAGGCCGGACGACGGGGCATGCCGAATCAGCCCCGGGCTCCGCCGGAGACGGTGATCAGGGATCCGGCCTGGGTGTTGCCACTGGAGCCGGTGACCCGGCTCACGGGCTCGGGCACCGACTCATTGCGCTTGGGCTGGACAGCAGGCATGGCTGACCCCGGCATGGCCGTCATCGGACCAGGACGGGTTGGGTTGCGGCGTCGGGCCGACGCTCCCTCGGTGCCGGTGACCCGCTCACCACGATCCCAGTCGTCGCCGGTGATCTTCAGGCCAGCAGAAATGCCCTCGCCGGTGACCCGGCTCACGGGCCTGGCATCGTCATCCACGGAAACGGGAGCGACCTGCACAGGCCCACGGGAGAGCTGGGCACCGCGACGATCAAAGCGGAATTGCTCGGTGCCGGTGACCTTGCCACCGGCCATGTCAAAAGGGCCGGTGATGCGGCTTCCCTGCTCGTAGCTGGTGCCGGTCACGCCACCACTGCGCTCGCGCGCCTGCTGGGCAACCCGGGCCGGCGACTGCACGCTGAACTGCTGCCAGGGCTTGCTGCCCTCCAGGGGCTGGGGGAAATCGGCATCGCCGACGGCAGCCGCACCGCAGGCCTGGATCTGCTGGTCGGCGCCCACATAGGGCGTGCCGGTTACGTCCTCACAGGCGCCGCGCTCGGCGCCGGTCATCACGCCGCCGATGCCGGGCTGGATGCCGCTCATGCGGCTGGCGCTGCGCACGGGAGTGCGCTCTCGGATGCTGCGCACCTGGGGGGTGGGGCAGTGGTCGGAGGCCTGTTCGAGACCGGCGTAGGGGGTGCCGGTCACGGCCTTGCAAGTGCCGGCCTCATCACCGGTCACCTTGCCGCTGCGACCGGTGCGGGTGCCGCTCACCACCTGGGCACGGTTGGTGACGCTGAAGCCCACCTTGGCCGGCTCAGGCGCGGGGCGGGCACCGCAGAACTGCTCGTACTGCTGGGTGCCGATGTACTCGTCGCCGGTGATGATCCGGCAGGAGCCCGGCTCATCGCCGGTGACCTGGCCACTGCGACCCACGTGGGTGCCGGTAATGCCGGTGCCGCGCAAAGTGTGCAGCGTGGCCACCTTGGTGGGAGCCCGACCCGGCGCAGGCGGCTCGGACCCCAGGTACTGGTCGCCGGTGAGCTGCAGGCCTGAACCGGGCTCGTCACCGGTGACTTTCTCCGATCGGCCCACCATCACACCGGAAACGGGCTGGCCGGCTGCGGTCTGGCTGGCCCCCACCTTGCGGGGGGTGGCGGGCACCACGCCGCAATAGCTGCTGGCCTGGTTGGCGGACACGTATTCGGTGCCGGTCACCAGCTTGCAGGTGCCGGGCTCATCGCCGGTCACCTTCTCGGAGCGGCCCACCTCGTTGCCGGTGACCCGGTTGCCATGGCTGGTGGCCGTCACCCGCACCTTGGCGGGCTGGCGGGTGGGGGCATCGGCCTGGCAGAAGGTCTGGAAAACCTCAGCCCCGAGATACTCCGTGCCGGTGATCGGCCGGCAGGTGGCCGCCTCGTTACCGGTGGTCTTCGGCGAGCGGTTGGCCTGGGTCCCGGTGACCACCTGGCCAGAGGTGGTCTGGCTCACGCCCACCTTCCAGTGGGCATCGGCGGCTATGGCCTGGAGGGCACCGTGGCGGTTGGGGCCGGTGGGCCGGGTGCCGCCATTGCGGGCATGGCCGGCGCTGCCCACCTTGCTCTTGAGCTCACGCACCTTCTGGGCCAGCTCCCGGGGGCTGATGTCGGGGTTGCCCTGGCGGGCCACGGAGGCCGCCAAGCTGGAACTGGGCATGGCCGCCGACTTGCCGCGCTTGGAGAGGGCTTCACGACGGGCGAGCACCAATGCCCGGCTGGGATTGTGCTGGGCGCTGGCCTTGCGGGTGGTTCGACGCTCGCCGTTGCCGCTGGTGCGGGAGGGGCTGGAGAAACTCAGGGACGCAGGTCGTGTTGTGGAGGCAGGGGCCGATGGCGCCTCACTCTTGCGCTCCTGGCAGTTGCACTTGGCCTGAACACGGGTTGGCTCAGCGGCGGGACGCACCACCTCGGCGCGGCTGCGGTCCTTGCTGGTGCTGGCGCGCTTGCCACTGCGGCTCAGGGCTTCCCGCCGGGCCAGCACCAGGTCGCGACTGGGGTTGCTCACCCGCCGGCCACCACTGTGGCGAGAGGCTGCGGAACCGCTGAATCCGGAGGCAGCAGGGGCAGACGCAACTGCACGCGTTGGCGTGGCAGGGGTGACGGGCGCGGCCGGTCGTGCCGGGGCCGCCTCCGTGCGGGTGGGACGGGCATCCTCAGCCGTACGTACGCGGCTGGCACCAGAGGTGAAGCGACCTGCGGCCTTCTTGCCGCCTGTGGTCAGGGCCTTGCGACGCTCTAGCGCTGCTTCCCGACTGGATGTGCTGGCCATGTCCGCCCGTCGAATGGAATCGTGTTGGTGGGGGGGGTCCCGATGCAGGTCAGGACCCCGAATGATCACCGCTGGTGATCGCAGAACCGTGCTGGAGGCCGAAGCTCAGCGGCCTTCGAACACCACGAAGCAAGCACCCTGGCTCTGGGTGTAGGCGTCGTAGCCCACCAGGCGCACGTGGTGGTCGGGATAGGCCCTGTGACAGGCCTCGAGCTCGTTCACGATCACGCTCAGATCCTTCTCACCGAAGAAGGGCAGCTTCCAGAACGACCAGTAGGTGGCCATGGAACGGCTGGGATGGACGTGCTCAACGAGCGGGCTCCAACCCTGGGCAATGATGTAGGCGATCTGGTCATAGATCTCGTCCTGGGTCATCGGCGGGAGGAAGCCGAAGGTCTCCAGGGTGGCGACTGTTTGGTAGTCACCCACGGTGCTCTTGAAGGGCATGGGGATCCTTGAGATGGATGGAATGAATGAACCTGTTCAGCTCCTGTAAGGGAGATCTGATCGCCGTGGATCAGAACCTCCCCCCAGCTGAGTCGTCTCAGTTGACGTCGAGCTTGTCGACGGTGTCGAACTCGAACTTGATCTCCTTCCAGGTCTCGAGGGCGATGGCCAGCTCGGGGCTGTGCTTGGCAGCCTCCAGAAGGATGTCGCGACCTTCGCGCTCGATCTCACGACCGGCGTTGCGGGCCTTGACGCAGGCCTCGAGGGCCACGCGGTTGGCAGCAGCACCGGCAGCCGAACCCCAGGGGTGACCGTGGGTACCACCACCGAACTGGAGCACGGAGTCATCGCCGAAGATGCTCACCAGGGCCGGCATGTGCCACACGTGGATACCGCCGGAGGCCACGGCGAACACGCCGCCCATCGAACCCCAGTCCTGATCGAAGAAATTGCCGCGGCTGCGGTCTTCCGGCACGAAGGATTCGCGCAGCTGGTCGATGTAGCCCAGGGTCGACTGGCGGTCGCCCTCGAGCTTGCCCACCACGGTGCCGGTGTGGAGCTGGTCACCACCGGAGAGGCGCAGGCACTTGGCCAGCACCCGGAAGTGGATGCCGTGCTTGGGGTGACGGTCGATCACCGCGTGCATGGCACGGTGGATGTGCAGCAGCATGCCGTTCTTGCGGCACCACTTCGCCAGACCGGTGTTGGCCGTGAAGCCACCGGTGATGTAGTCGTGCATGATGATCGGCTGCCCGAGTTCCTTGGCGAACTCGGCCCGCTCGTACATCTCCTCGGGAGTGGCGGCGGTGCAGTTGAGGTAGTGCCCCTTCTTCTCGCCGGTCTCCTGTTCGGCCAGCTTGACCGCTTCAGCCACGAACTCAAAACGGTTCTGCCAGCGCTGGAAGGGCTGGGAGTTGATGTTCTCGTCGTCCTTGGTGAAGTCGAGACCACCGCGGAGGCACTCATACACCACACGGCCGTAGTTCTTACCGCTCAGGCCGAGCTTCGGCTTGATGGTGCAACCCAGGAGAGGGCGGCCGTACTTGTTCATCCGGTCGCGCTCAACGACGATGCCATTCGGCGGACCCATGCAGGTCTTGATGAAGGCCATCGGGAAGCGGATGTCTTCCAGACGCAGGTGGCGCAGGGCCTTGAAGCCGAACACGTTGCCGACCAGGGACGTCAGCACGTTGGTGATGGAGCCTTCCTCGAACAGGTCGAGGGGGTAGGCGATGAAGGCATAGAAGGATTCCTTGTCACCAGGAACGTCTTCGATGCGATAGCAGCGGCCCTTGTAGAAGTCGAGATCGGTGAGGAGCTCAGACCACACGGTGGACCAGGTGCCGGTGGAGGATTCAGCGGCCACAGCAGCGGCGACTTCTTCCTTGGGCACACCTTCCTGGCCGGTGCACTTGAAGCAGGCCAGCAGGTCGGTGTCGAGGGGGACGTAATCAGGAGTCCAATACGTGTCGCGGTACTCCTTGACCCCGGCGTCGTACTTCTTAGCCATGAGTAATTCTCCGGTTAGGTCGGGAAAGGGGGGAATGGCGCTGATCGCCCTGGCTCACGCCTCAGGCGTCAGGCGACTCAGTCCTTGGAACCGACGAAACCGGCGCTACCACCCAGGGCAGGCTCCACTTCGCGGTGGGGGCGAGCAATGATGTGGGCAGCCACCAGGCCGTCGCCCACGCGCTCGCAGGCATCAGCGCCGGCGCGCACCGCGGCGTTCACAGCGCCGGTTTCGCCACGCACCATCACGGTGACGTAGCCGCCGCCGACGAACTCGCGGGCGATCAGGCGCACCTCGGCGGCCTTGGTCATGGCGTCGGCCGCTTCGATGGCCGGCACCAGACCGCGGGTCTCGATCATGCCGAGGGCGATGCCCATGGTTTCGTTAGCCATGTCCTGCTCCTGATGGAGGGGGTGTGGGTTCGCGAATCACCCTCTTGCGCCGTGCACCCCCCCGTCAAGCCATTTCAACTGTCAGCACCATCACCGTTTCATCAAAAACAGATAAGCGCAACTGATCAGAGCAACACAATTCGTTAGGCAATGCTTGGTCAGGGCCCTGCGACACAATGCCCCAATCCGCCGATGAACCGTGCCTGTTCTGGTGATCGCCAGCGGTAACCGCCACAAGGTGGCCGAGATCGGCGCCATGCTGGCGGCCCTGGATCTCGAGGTGCGCCAGCAGCCCGACGGCCTGGAGATCGAGGAGACGGGCCTCACCTACGCCGAAAACGCCCGGCTCAAAGCCGAGGCCGTCGCCTGCCTCACCGGCCAGTGGGCCCTGGCCGACGATTCGGGCCTTGAGGTGGATGCCCTGGACGGAGCCCCGGGGATCTACTCCGCCCGCTACGCCCCCACCGACCCCGAGCGGATCGCCCGGCTGCTGCAGGACCTGGGCGACACGCCCTACCGCAGCGCCCGCTTCGTGAGCGCGATGGCCCTGGCCGACCCCAGCGGCCGCATCCGGCTGGAGGCCCAGGGGGTGTGCCAGGGGGTCATTCTCACGACCCCTGAGGGCAGCGGTGCGGGCTACGACCCGATCTTCCACGTGCGCGAGGCCGGCTGCAGCTACGCCCGCATGGGCGAGCACCTGCGCCAGCGCCTGGGCAGCCGCGCCAAGGCAGCCCGGGATCTGGCTCCCGGCTTACGTGTGTTGCTGGGCCTGGACGGCTGAGTCGGGCCGGCCCCCCCGGCTTCAGGCGCCCGCGGTGGCGTTGATGTGGTGGATGGCCCGCATCGCCGCGGCGGCGGCCTCCTCCACATCCCCCTCGCGACCGGCCAGGGTGAGGCGGCCGAAGGCCCCTACAGCCTTCACGTCCACCACGGTGATGTTGCTGGCTTTCTCGGCCTCGTTGGCGGCGATCAGCACGTAGCCCGCAGGCTCCGTCTCCAGAATGAACATGCTCATGCCCGCCTGAATCATCGAGCCGCGGCGGTTCTGGCGGTTGATCAGCACGGCGTGGTCGGGGGTGATGGCGCGGATGATCTCGGTCCAGGTCACATCGGCCGGACTGCGCTGTTCCTTGCGGTTGCCGATCGCCTCCAGCACCACATCACCCGAGTGGAGCACGTTGCTCTGGTCGCGGTGATAGAGGGCCAGGGAGCCGAAGGCCCGCTCCACGATCATCTGGCCCAGGCGCACGGTGCTGGCCTTGAGGGCAATGTCGGTGACCCGGTGCACGGCCATGCCCGGCGACACCTCCAGCCACAGGCAGGCATCGCCGGGGATCGGCAGGAACCCCTGGCTCACCGTGCCCATGTAGGCCGCCAGCTGGGGCTGCAGCGAGTCGAGGAACACGTAGGTGCGCAGCTCGATCGACTCCACGTGGCTGTTGAGCCGCGTCAATCGCGCCCCCTCGCTGTCGGTGGTGATCACACAGCTGGCGCCATCGCGCTCCGGCTCCCCGGCAAGGCTGTCCACCACCGTGCCGGTGATCGCGGGCCCGCTCCGGAGCAGGGAGTTGCCCGGGAGGCGCTCCACAGCCGAAGCCCACCGGACTGGCACCGTTCGGTCCTCTCGTGGGCGGCGGGTGGAGGGCAAGAAGTCGGGGGCGGAGGGAGTCCTTCAACCCAGGCCAGAACGGCAGGGGATCTGTCGGTCTGGTGGTTCTGGTCTGGTGGTTCTGGTCTGGTGAATGAGAGAGGGGCCAGTGGCTGGCGTCGCCGAGAGAGAATCCGGTGGATGGTGTGGATGCGGCTGCCCGAACGTCCAGCTGGGTCAGGAAGCAGACGGGCAGGACCGACTGGAAGAACTGCACGTTCTGACATAGGCCCGGCCCTGTCTACAGGCCCTGACCACCGGCCCTGGGTGCAAATAACCCCCGGCCCAGCGATGCCGGATCTTACCCCGCGCCATCGGGACTCCCGGCCCTTGTCGGGCCGGCAGAAGCCGGTACCGTCCGGCCAGTCGCTGTTCCGCCATGGCCAGCAAGCCGCGCACCGCTCAACCCCTCACCCAGGAGGCCGTTGCCCAGGGCAGCCATGACGGCACCACTGTCCCGGCCATGGCCGACTGGCTGGCGGAAGCCACAGCCCAGGGCATCAAGCCCGAGCAGGCTCTGGCCCTGATCGGCCTGGGGCTGATCCGCAACATCGGCGGAGCGGCCGGCGGTGAATCGGCCTGGATCTGGTCGGAGGGGGATGACGGCGGCAGCGCCGACCTGCCAGCCCTGCGCCAGCGCCTGGAGCTCACCGACCTGGCCCTGCGCACCGGGGCTCCGCTCAGCACCGCCGAAGTAACCGTTCTGCTGGGGGCCCGCCCCGGTGGCGCCATGGTGGAACGGGGTGGCCTGCGGGCCCGCCGGATCAGTCGCAATGTGTGGAAACTCACCAAGGCGGAGGAGGGTGGGCCGTCGTTCCAGGACGGCTTCCGCCGACGCCTCTGAGCCCGGCCGTGCTGGCGGTCAGGTGAGCCCCACCAGCTGCAGGGAGTAATCCCACACCCTGGCGGCGGTGTCAGGGTTGCTGGCCTGGTCGGAGAGTTCCTGACTGAACTGCCGGCCGTTCTTGCTCTGGCGGTTGCCCCAGCTCCAGTGCACCCCGGACACGGCGAACTCCGGGTCGGCCACCACCTGGGCCACCCGTTCGCCGGCCAGGGCCTGGCTCACATAGCCGCCGGTGATGTTCTTCTGGAACCAGGGGAAGATCGTCTGGAACAGCCTGGGGGTGTTGCGAAACAGGGGGGTATCGGCCACGCAGCCCGGGTAGAGGGAACTGAACACGATTCCGGTGGACTGGTGCAGGCGCCGGTGCAGCTCCTGGGTGGTGATCATGTTGCAGAGCTTGCTGTCCTTGTAGGCCTTGCCGGGCTTGAAGGGCTTGCCGTTGGCCATGGCCAGCGGGGCCTTGAACCCGGCGGCAAAACCGCTGAGATCGCCCAGATCCGCGGGGGCGGGGATGGGGATCTTGCCGCCCAGCTCCTTGGAGTTCGCCGTCACCGTGCCCAGGATCACCACCCGCCTGGACGGGTGCTGCGACTTCTCCAGCTCGGGCAGCAACATCTGAATCAGCAGGAAATGGCCGAGATGGTTGGTGGCCATCGAGATCTCGTAGCCCTGGGGTGAGCGTTCCGGCTGCTTCAGCCGCGGCTTGTAGACCGCCGCGTTCACGAGCAGCGCGTCCAGCCCCTGGCCCACGGAAGCCACCAGGGTTTCCACGCCAGTGCGCACGCTGTCCAGATCTCCGAGGTCGATGCGCAGGTGGTGAAGCCGCTCGCGGGGGATGCCGAGGGCGTCGGCCGCAGCGCCAGCCTTCACGGGATCGCGGTTGGCGGTGATCACAGTCCATCCCCGCTCCACCAGGGCCCGGGTGGCATTGAGGCCCACACCGGAGGTGGTGCCCGTGATCAGAACCGTTCCCGGAGTTGCAGTCTCGGCCATGGAGCGGGGTGGATTTCAGCTGCGGCCCAACCTAAGGACCAGCTGGCAAGGCCGACCAGCGACCGCTCCTCCCGCTCAACAGACAGACATCTCAGGGGTTGGTGGCAGGGGTGGGCTGGGCCTGGCTTGGATCGCTCGGGCTGGACAGCATCTCCGCGGAGGGCTTCCACACCACCCGCAGGCGGTTGGGGGCGATCCACTGGTTCTGCTCACGGATCAGTCGCTGCTCTCCGTCAACACCGAACAGGGAATCAAAGCGTTCACGGGCCTTGGCCAATTTGGCCTGTTCCAGTTGCAACACCGCCGACAGCTCCCCCTGGCGGTCCATGCGTTCCTGGTAAGCACCGGCCAGACGCATCAAGCTCACACCGGCCAGCAGCACCAGGCCGAGCTTCACGGTGAGAGCGATCACGCTGCAGTGAAGGTTGCGGCGCTCAGTCGAGAGGCTCACCGCCGCCCCGGCCTCCAGCAGCGTGGTGCGGGCACCTGAGGCGGAGCGGGGGGAATGACCGGGAGAGGCCGACGCTGCTCCCTGGGACCCAGTCGAAGAAAAGGGATCGGCGCCAGCTGGGACGACCACGGACTGGAGCACGGATCCGGCCCGTGGGGGTTGGGCACGGGCGGCAGTTCGGGAAGGGGCACGGCCAACCAGACCTACACGGGATCTGGCCGCCGATCTGGCTGATGTCCTGGAGGATTGCCTCAAGGCGACCGCTGCTCAATGATGCCTCGCTTCTAGCGGGAATCCGGTGCGCTGCCAAGGGGGGATGGAGGTCTCGGCAACAGGCCCAGGCCGGAGTTCGCGGCGGACCGGCGGGTGCTGCAGGCCAGCCAGCCCAGAGCCGATCAGGCCTTGTAGAGGCTGAAGCAGAGGCGCACGGCCAGCACGCCGGCATGGGCGGCCACCACCAGGGCGATCAGCACCTGGGCCTGGCTGAGGGCGGAAACCATCGGGAAAACTGGAGGCACGTCGGCACCATTGTTCGGCCTCGGCTGGCTACGGTCGAGGTTTCTCGCCCCTGCTGTCACAGCTCTTGACGCCCACCGCCGAGCCGCCGGCCGCCGTGTCGATCTCCCCAGCCCAGATCCAGACCCTGGATCTGGGCCCCCTGGAGAGCTGGGCCGCCCTTCCACCGGCCTCCCTGCTCCAGGCCGGTGCCCGGCTGGAGCTGCAGCTCCACTGGCCCCGGGCCGATGACGACCCGCGCGAGCTCTCGGAAGTGCCGGAGGTGAGACTGTGGAGCCTGCGGGCCGACGCCTGCCACCCCTGGCTGCCGCTGGTGCTGGAGCGGACATCCGGCCAGCTCAGCCGCCATGTGGCGATGGTGTTGCCCCACGGCTTCAGCCGCAGTGAAGGCCTGCGCTTTGCCCCCGAGAGCCTGGAGCTCTGGCTCACCCACCGCCTGTTCCTGCTCGATGACTGGGCCCGGGGGCAAGGCCTGAACTGCCGCCAGACCCTCACCCAGATGGCCGCCGTGCTCGGGCTGGAGGTGGATACCGCCTTCTGGGACTCCCTCGACTGAACGCCCTGGTCCTTCAGCCGGCGAGCGCTGCGGGGGCCAGGGCCTGGAGCGCTCGCCGGCCGCTGTCGCAGGCCACCAGCAGCGTGAGGGCCCGCAGCAACCACACCAGCTGGGCCTCCCCCAGCCGGTGCAGGCGGGCCGCCGCCCAGCGGGCACCCAGCGCCGCCGTTGCCCCCAGCACCACACCGAGCAGCGGTTCGCCCCGGCCTTCGCCCACGAAGGCGGCACTGGCGGCCCCGGAGGAGGCCAGCACCGCCAGGGTGCTCAGGCGCACGGCCCGGTGGATGTCCATCGCCAGCCCCTGCACCAGCAGCGGCACCATCAAAAGCCCGCCCCCCACCCCCAGCAGGCCGCTGGTGAGGCCAGCCACACTGCCCACCCCGGCCAGGGCGAGCCAGGACGGGGGGCTGGTCGTGGCAGCAGCCTGCAGCTGGGAGCGGGGCCGGAGCGTGAAGGCCAGCACCCCGTAGAGCAGTGCTTGCAGCAACAGCAAGGAGCTGCCCGCCAGCAGGCCACCCAGCTGGCTGAAGCCGATCGCGCAGCCGGCAGCGGTGGTGGCCAGCACCAGCCCCTGGCGGAGGGGCAGGCTGCCATTGCGCAGGTGCACCGCGCTGCCGGCCAGGGTGGTGGGCACGATCGCCAGGGTGCTGGTGGCCAGGGCCTGGTGGGGCTCCAGTCCGAGCAGCAGCAGCAGCGGCGAGAACACCAGCCCACCGCCGATGCCGAGCAGCCCGGAGAGCACCCCGGCCAACAGCCCCAGCGGTAGAACGGGGAGCAGTTGGAGCAGGGCAGGCATCGGGCTGCAGCCATGGATGAGGCCTCAGCATCCCTGAACACGCGCCTGCTGCCCTCCTGCCGACTGGGGGGGGCGTTGCAGATGGCGATCGACCACTGGCTGCTGGCCCAGGGGCGAGCTGCCCTGCGGCTTTACCAGTGGCAACGACCCACCCTCTCGCTGGGCTTGCACCAACGGCGCATTCCCGAGCACTGGCACGCGCTGGCAGCAGCGGGGCGACTGGAGCTGGTGCGCCGCCCCAGCGGCGGTCAGGCCGTGCTGCACGGCGGCGACCTCACCTACGCCCTGATCTGGCCCCAGCCCCCCGGCGACCGCCAGCGGGCCTACCGCCAGGCCTGCCTCTGGCTGCAGCAGGTGTTCCTGGAGCTGGGCCAGCCGCTCGCCTTCGGTAACGCCCCCGCCTCCCTCGCCGGCAGCAACTGCTTTGCCAGCAGCACCGCCGCCGACCTGGTCCACGCCGACGGCAGCAAGCGCATCGGCAGTGCCCAGTTCTGGCGCGGCGGGCGGCTGCTGCAGCACGGAACGATCCAGCTGGCGGTGGATCGGCAGCTGTGGGGTGAGGTGTTCCGCGGGCCAGCCCCGGCTCTGGCCCCGCTGCCGGCCCGCGGGGCGGAGCTGGAGCAGCTGCTTCTGGCTTCGGCCGCCGCGTTCCTGCCCCTGCCGCCGTTCCGGCAGGAGCCCCTGCGGGCCGTGGAACTGGCGGCGATCGCGGCCGGACTGGAGCGCTACCGGCTGGGGGAGGCCGAGAGTTCCCCGGAGGCCACCATGGCCCGCACCACCTGGGGCAGGGCCAGCCCCAGGGGATAGGTGCCCTGGCGACGGGCGGCCTGCAGCAGGGGCTCGGGCAGCTTCACCCCCAGCCGGCCCAGCACCGCCTCGCCCAGCTCGGGGCGCTCCAGGGTGCCGGAGGGCAGTCCGGCCGGGCTCAGCACCAGCAGCCGTGAGCAGTTGCGCTCCTCCAGTTCCTGCACGGCCTGCCACAGCGGTGCCTCGGCACTGATGCCAGGCAGGCTGCTCAGGGGTTCGAGGTGATCCGCCACCCGGTCGCTGTCCCAGCGCTGCACCGGCAGCTCCCGGAGGGTGCGATCGTCAACCACCCCCTGCCAGCGGCCCCGGTCGCACACCAGCAGCCAGTCGGCCGGACCGACGGGACTGGCCTCACTGAGGCGCAGGTCACTGAGCTGGCGGAGGCTGGCATTGGCCTCCAGCACCCGGAAACGCTTCCGGGCCGCATCCTTCACCTTCAGGCTGGTGAGGACGGTCTGCAGCTGGAGCATCTGCTGCTGGTTGCGCACGGCCCCCAGGCCGAACCAGCCAAGCAGCATCAGCCAGGCGCCGCCCATGCCGGCGCCCCGCAGCAGCAGCCAGGCCCCCAGACCGATCGCCGCCAAGGCCAGCAGGCGGCCCGAGGCATTGGCCACCTCCACCCCCCGGCGCTGGCTGCCACTCACCTGCCACACCAGCGCCTTCACGATCAGGCCGCCGTCCAGGGGCAGCCCCGGCAGCAGGTTGAACAGAGCCAGCACCAGGTTGAGGGTGCCGAGTTCGGTGACCATCACCCCCAGCCAGGGGGCGAGATGGGCGGCGGCGTGGCTGCCGGCCAGCAGGGAAAGACCCAGCACCAGGCTCACGGCCGGGCCAGCCGCGGCCACGAGCAGGGAGCCGATGGCCGTGCTGCATTCCCGCTCCACGCTGGCCACACCGCCCAGCATGAACAAGGTGATGCTCTTCACCTTCACTCCCTGGCTGAGAGCCACCAGGGAGTGACCCAGCTCGTGCAGCACCACTGAGAGGAACAGCAGCACCGCCGTGACCAGGGCCAGGCCCCAGAGCAGCGGGGTGGCCGTCGCCTGCAGCCCACCGCTGGCCAGCTGGATGCGGTAGTGCTGGTGGAAGGCCATCGTGGCCAGGCCCAGGATCAGGAACCAGCTGGGGTGGATGCGCAGCGGGATCCCCCTGATCTTCAGCAGTTGCCAGCCCTCGCCCACTAGCCGATCTCCCGGTTCAGCCGGCGGTGCGGCCCTCACTTCCCGGATCCTAGAAACCCCTCCGTCGCGCCGATCAGCCGTGTCTGCACCCTTGCTGAAGATCTGCGGGTTGCGCCAGCCCACCCAGGCGGCGGCCATCGCCGGCCTGGGCGTGGACGCCATCGGCGTGATCGCCGTGCCGGACTCCCCCCGCTGGCTCGCCCCTGCCCAGCGGCCGGACCTGTTCGCGGCGGTGCGGGCGGCCTCGCCCAGCTGCCTGGGCGTTCTGGTGTGCGCCGATCCCGGCGACCACGAGCTGGCACCGCTGGAGCCCAGCCAGGGCCACGGGGTGATTCAGCTGCATGGCCAGGAGAGCCCGGAGCGCTGCCTGGAGCTGCGGCAACGTTTCGGTTGCGCGGTGTGGAAGGCGATCCGGCTGCGCCAGCCCGCCGACCGATCCCGGGTGGATGCCTACGCCGGCGCGGTGGATGCCGTGCTGCTCGACGCCTGGGTGCCGGACCAGCTGGGGGGCACGGGCCATCGCATCCCGCTGGAATGGCTGCAGGACTGGCAGCCGGCCCTGCCCTGGTGGCTGGCGGGCGGAATCACGGCCAGCCGGGCGGCCGCAGTGCTGGGGCAGCTCAGCCCCACCGGCCTGGATGCTTCCAGCGGCGTGGAACGGGCGCCGGGAGACAAGGACCTGGACCAGGTGCGAGCCCTGCTGGAGGCTGTGCGCACCAGTGAACGCGCCTAGGTTGGCCAGCACAAGAGCTCTCCAGCCATGCCGATCCCCCGCCTGCTGCCCCTGGTGCTCGCCAGTGTGCTGGGGATGCTGCCGCTGGCAGCCCGGGGCCAGGACCTGGTGGGCTGTTCCCTGGTGGACGGGCAACTGTCCTGTGTGCCGGGAGTGAGCGCCGATCCCCAGGCCCAGATCCGGGCTCTGCGCGGCCAGATCAGCGCCACCCTGGCGCAGGAGTCGGCCGTGCAACAGCAGATCGCAGTCCTGCAGAACCTGGTGCTGAGCGGCGAAGTCCTGGAAGGCAGCCTGCTGCAGGCGAGCCTGGACGCCGATCTGCTCGCCAGCCTGCCGCCCACGGCCTTTCACTGGTACCGGCTCAGCCCTGGCGGATCCCACTGGATCTGGATCAGCTCGGCCCAGGGGCCCAGCTACCGACTCAGCGCTGCCGATCTGGGCAGCCAGGTGATGCTGGTGGTGATGAGCGGGGCAGCTTCGCCGCCGCAGCGGCAGGCCACTCCCCCGGTCGGCCCGGTGCGACCGGGCACCTGAATGGCCCAGCGGAGCCAAACAACCTGGCCGCTGACGCGATTCAGGTGGACAGCATCGACTCCTGCTGCTTCACCAGCTCGAAGAACTCAGCCTTCAGGCTGGCGTCCTTGCGGAAGGCACCCCGCACAACCGAGTTCACCATGCTGGTCTGCGGTTCCTTCACGCCGCGCCACTTCATGCAGTAGTGCTGGGCTTTGACGAGCACGGCCAGACCTTCGGGCTCGCAGAGCCGCTCGATTTCATCGGCCAGGATCATCACCGCCTCTTCCTGGATGTGGGGCCGGGAGAACACCCAGTCAGCCACCCGGGAGAACTTGGAGAGGCCAATCACCCGTTGACCGGGCTTGATCCCGATCCAGCAGTTGCCCAGAATCGGCACCAGGTGGTGAGAGCAGGCGGAACGCACGGAAATCGGGCCCACCGTGTAGATCTCATCCAATTGCTTCACGTTGGGGAAGCTGGCGATCTTGGGCTGGTGGTGATATCGGCCCTTGAACACTTCGTGGAGGTACATGCGGGCGACGCGCTCGGCCGTCTCCTCAGTGTTGTGGTCGTTGTCGATGTCAATCACCAGGCTCCGCAGGAGCTCCCGCACCTTGCCGGCAACCTCGATCTCCAACTGCTCGAGTTCACCCTCAAGCAGCTGTTCGGCGATGTTGTCATTGGCGAAATAGGGAACACCGGCCTCGTCGAAGCGCTGGCGAATCCGCAGGCTCACGGGCAGGGGTCCGGCTTCGGGGGCGATGGCAGCGGAACCGCTGGCAGGGGTGAAGCCGGAAGACAGAGTGGAGGTCATGGAGAGGCTCAGAGCGCGCCAGCGGCGGGCATGAGGGTGAGATCTTCCACCACCTGAGTGGCGGGCTGTTGGGCCAGGTACAGCAGGGCATCGGCGGCCCGCCCAGGGGAAAGCATGGCACGCCGATCGAATGAACTGGCGACCGTTTCGCTATCCCAGAGGGGCGTATTTACCGCACCGAGGGTCAGCGTGCTGACGCGGATCCCATGGGCGCGCTCCTCCACCGCCAGGCAGCGGCTGAGCGAGGCCAGGGCGGCCTTGCTCACGCAGTAGGCCCCCCAGTCGGGGAAGGCCTGATGGGCGGCGTGGCTGCTCACGTTGATGATGTGTCCTCCGCCATGGGCGCGCAGCCGGGGCAGCAGGACCTGGCAGAGCTGGAACACCGCTGTGACGTTGAGCTGGAGCAGCGCCTGCCAGTGGTGCAGAGGCATCTCGGCCAGGCTGCCGGTGTAGGCCATGCCGGCGTTGTTGATCAGCACATCGGGAGCTGGTGTCCGTTCAGCCAGGGCGTCGAGGGCCGGTGCAATGGCCCCGGGATCCCCAAGGTCGAGGTGTTGCTGCTCCACGGCATGGCCATCGGCCTTCAGCTCGTGGACGAGCTGGTCAAAACCGGCGGAGGGACGGGCCAGCAGCTGCAGGTCATAGCCGGCGGAGGCGAAGCGGCGGGCTGCCGCCGCACCGATGCCGCGCGATGCACCAGTGATCAGGACAGAAGGCAAGCGAACGCGGGCAGAACGGCTGGGTCAGCATCCGCAGACAACTGATCCCGACAGACCTTAAGCAGTCTGAACCATCTCTGGGGACGCCCCTTCCAGAAAGCGCCCCATGCGCCGGAATTTCGCGTAGCGCTGCTCCTTCAGCTGCTCGGGACTGAGCTGCTCGAGCAGGTCCAGCTGCTCCAGCAACGCTCCCTTGAGGGTTTCGGCGGCCTGCAGCGGCGCCCAGTGATTGCCGCCCGAGGGTTCGGGCAGAACCGCGTCCACCAGGTCCAGCTGGAGCAGATCCGCGCCGGTGATCTTGAGGGCCTCTGCCGCCACCGGCGCCTTGGCCGCATCCCGCCAGAGGATGGAGGCACAGGCTTCAGGGCTGGCCACGGTGTAGACGCTGTGCTCGAACATAAGCAGCCGGTCTGCCACACCGATCCCCAGCGCCCCGCCGGAGCCGCCCTCGCCGATCACGGTGGCCAGGATGGGTACCCGCAGGCGAAACATCTCCCGCAGGTTCACGGCGATCGCCTCCCCCTGTCCCTGCTCCTCGGCCAGCACCCCGGCGTAGGCGCCAGGGGTGTCGATGAAACTCAGGATGGGCAGCCGGAAGCGATCGGCATGGTCCATCAGACGCATGGCCTTGCGGTAACCGCCGGGGGAGGCCATGCCGAAGTTGCGGGCCACATTCTCCTTGGTATCCCGCCCCTTCTGGTGACCGATCAGCATCACCCCCCGGTCGCCGATCCGGCCGATTCCCCCCACCAGCGCCTGGTCATCCGAGCCGCAGCGGTCGCCATGCAGCTCGATGAAGCCATCACAGATCACCTGGATGTAGTCGAGGGTGCTGGGCCGCTGGGGGTGGCGGGCCACCTGGATCTTCTGGGCAGGGGTGAGGGCCGCGAAGATCTCGTGCCTGCGCCGGGTGGCGAGGGTTTCCAGCTGCAGCAGCTGCTGGCTCACATCCACCTCGGAATCGCGGGCCAGCTGGCGGATCTGCTCGATCTGCTCCTCCAGCTCCACCAGAGGCTTCTCGAAGTCCAGCAGGGCGCGACGGGCCATGGCGGGGTGGGGCGTGGGGGAGGGGGACGGGATGGCCGGCGGGATCAGGCCGTGGCCAGGCTGGGCTCGGGCAGGGAAGCGGGGTCGAGCTCCAGGGCCCGGAAGCCATGGCGCAGGGAGGCTGCGCCGATCAGGTCCATGGCCTGCAGGCTGATGTTGTTGCGGCCCCAGCTGAAGTTGGTGTGGATGTCCTCAAAGTCAAGCAACATCGCCTCAGCGAAACAGGCAAACATCTGGCGCTGGGGTTTGGCCATTTCGGCCACCTCCATCATCTGCCAGCCGATGTCCTGCCAGAACTCCACGATGCCGCCCTTGAGCACATGCACGTCGGGGGCCGCGGCCTTGCTGTCCAGATTCTTGGGATAGCCGCCGTCGATCATCAGGCAGGGACGACACAGGCTGGCGGTATCGATCTGCAGGCTCTGGGGCAGGCTGGCCACCCACACCACCACATCGGCCTGGGGCAGGGCTTCATCCAGGGCCAGGATGGTTCCTTCACCCAGGCTCTGCTGCAGATCAATCAGGGGTTGGGGCCTGCGGGCCACCAGCAGCAGTTCGCCCACCCCGCGGCGTTGCAGCCAGCGGCACACGGCACTGCCGATGTCGCCACTGGCCCCAACCACCGCAACCCTGGCCTGGGAGAGATCGATGCCCAGTCGGGGGGCACTGGTCTCCACCTGCTGACAGATCACCCAGGCCGTGTGGGTGTTGCCGGTGGTGAAACGCCCCCAGTCGAGCTCCACCGCACTCACCCGCTCCTCCCGCAGGAGGTTCATGTCCTCGAAGATGATGGAGGTGAAGCCACCGAGGGCCGTGATGTTGATGCCGGTCTTCTGGGCCAGCTCCATAGCTTTGAGCACCTTGCGCTTGGCCGTTTTGAAGCGGCGCAGCATCTCCGGCACGAACACCGAATCGATGTAGGCACCTTCAATCGTCTTGCCGGTGAGACCGGTGACCGAAATCCGCTCCACCAGCTGGGGCGGAGCGGCACACCACATATCAAGGTCGCCGTCGGCGAAGTCGTCGTAGCCGAGCGAACGGGCCTTGACCCGGGCCCCCTCAAAACTGGTGGAGTGACCGATCAGGCCAAACATGGGCACACCCGGGGAATGTGGCCGACGCTACATCCTGCCATGGGTGGCCGGCCGGGATCCCCGCTGGGCGGGAGAGAACGGGAAACCGCTCAACCCACCAGGGCAGCGGCCGCCATGCGGGCAATCTCCCGGCCCGTGAAGCCGATGTCCATCAGGGCTTCCTGATAGGAGCTGAGAAAATCAGCCATCAGATCTTCCTGGTCCATCTGCAGCACGGCGGCATCACCCGCCACCTGATCGAGCATGCGGCGCACGAGGGGCAGGTTCACCCGATTGGCCTCGATCAGTTCGTCGCGGACCGATTCGAGATTGGCCTTCAGCCATTCCTGACCGTAATTGAGGTGCGTGTATTCGTCCTTGACGACACCCTCGGTGATCTTGCGCGCGAAGGGATCGGCAACAGGAATGTAAATATGGTAAGCAGAGATCGCAAAGGCTTCGATCAGGATGGCCTGGATCAACAGGCAGGTGGTCACCTTGCCCTCCGCGAGGGCGGCCTGGAAGTTGTTGTGCAGCGGTGCGAAGAACTCCTTGGCGAAGGGCATGTCCGCCGTGACCTCAAGGTTCCTGGCACAGGCGGTGAACCCCTTCATGTGCTTGAGCTCCATGCGAGCCAGCCTGGCCAGCTCCTCGGCCTGGTCGGGCAACAGGGTGCCGATGGAGATGTAGTTGTCGTGGGCTTCCTGTTCGCCCTCGATCACGATCGCATTGATGCGGCTGTAAGCATCCTTGTAGTCCGCGCTGCTGAAATCGGGGAGAGCAGCCTCCGGGCTGGTTCCAGGGGCGGCAGCAGCTACTGCAGAGCTGGGCTGCGAGGGGGTGGTCACGGACACCATGACGGCCGCAAATCGAGGTCTGATCGGCTGACTGTAACCAGCATCACCGGCTTTCAGCTGGATCCCGCTCCAGAGCTGATCCCTGGCGTCGCCGGGGCGGCCAGTCGCTGCCCAGCAGGCTCTCGAAGCGGGAGGTCCAGCCGGCCACCAGGCGCTCGAACAGGGCGGCGCCCAGGGCGGCATCGGCGCCGGCGGCCGAGCCGATCACGCCGCTGGCACTGAGCTCGGCGGTGAGCCAGGCCACGGGCACGGCGCCCTCCAGCTCCCAGCCCTGGGGGGGACCCGACGGCAGAGAACCGTCCCGGGGCCGCAGCGGGCCCACCTGCTCCGGGGCGAGGTGAAGCATCAGGCTGGTTTCGGCCAGGCCGGCATGGAGCCCCTGGTGGCGCTCGGGCTCGGGGATCAGTTCCGCCACCCCCTCCGGCCCGCTCCAGAGAAAGCAGGGCAGCACTCCCAGCGCAGGGACCTGCTCGTGCAGCTGGCGGGCCGCGGCCTGCAGCAGGGCGATCTGTCCGCCATGGGCGTTGAACAGCACCAGCCGCTGGAAGCCGGCCCGCGCCAGCTGCGAACCCACCGTGCTCACCAGCTCCAGCACCAGGGGAGCAGGCAAGCTGAGGGTGCCTGGGAAGCTGAGGTGCTCCGGGGAAAAGCCGAGCATCTGGGCCGGCAGCCGCCAGATCGGCCGATCGGGGGGCAGGGCGCGGAGCACCGCCTCCAGCACCCGCTCGGCGAACAGCGCGTCGGTGCCCAGCGGCAGGTGCGGGCCATGCTGTTCAACGGCCCCCCAGGGCCAGACCACGGTGCTGCCCTCGCGGGCGGCCAGCTGCCGGACCTGGGTCCAGGAGAGGCGGGCGAGATGGCGTTCCGGCGACATCACCATGGGTTCAGCTGCCTACAGTGTGCGGCTGTCAGTCCCCGCGGAGATGGCCGGATCCGGCAAGCCAACGCCCCCATCCCAGGGGGCACCGTCCCCAGGCAGGCCCGTTCCTCCCGGCACGCCTCGGCCCCAGGCCACGCCGCCGCAGCGCCGGCCGCCCCAGGTGCTGATGATCAAGAAAGACGAGCCGCGCCGGGAGGACGCGTCGGAGCCGCCGGCCGCTCTGCAGGCCCCCACGCCGTCCGGCCCTGGGGAGAGCCCCGCACCTGAGGCCCCATCGCCGCAGCCCCCCACTCCCCAGTCCGCCTCGGCGCCCCCAGCGCGCAGCGATGACGAGCTGTTCGATCTGGGGGACATGGCCGGCCTCACCATGGCCGACCTGCTGGGTCCAGGCCCAGGCCGTACCGGCGGCCGCTCCCCATCCGGCCAGGGGGCCAGGGCCGCCGGCCGCGCACCCGCTGCCGCTGCCCAGCCCCAGTCCACCGTGGTGAGCCGCAGCGTGGACGACTTCGACTTTGACGCCGACGCCTTCCTGGCCGCCCTGGACGAGCAGGACTTTGTTGGGACCACCGGCGAGGTGGTGACCGGCACGGTGATCGGCCTGGAGAGTGATGGCCTCTACGTGGATATCGGCGGCAAGGCCCCCGGCTTCATGCCCAAGAAGGAAGCGGCCCTGGGGGTGATCACCAACCTCAAGGAGCGCTTTCCCAAGGGCACCGAGGTGGAGGTGCTGGTCACCCGCGAACAGAACGCCGACGGCATGGTCACGGTGAGTGCCCGGGCCCTGGCCCTGCGCCACAGCTGGGAGAAGGTGCGGGGTCTGGAGAAGGACAGCAAGGTGGTGCAGGTGCAGGTGAACGGTTTCAACCGCGGTGGCGTGACCTGTGACCTGGAGGGGCTGCGCGGCTTCATTCCCCGCTCCCAGCTGCAGGAGGGCGAGAACCATGAGGCCCTGGTGGGCAAGACCCTCGGCGTCACCTTCCTGGAGGTGAATCCCGAAACCCGCAAGCTCGTGCTCTCCGAGAAGAAGGCCGCCACCGCAGCCCGCTTCGCCGAACTGGAGGTGGGGCAGCTGGTGGAAGGCGTGGTGGCCTCGGTGAAGCCCTATGGCTTCTTTGTGGATCTGGGTGGCATCAGCGGCCTGCTCCACCAGAGCTGCATCAGTGGCGGCCAGCTGCGCGACCTGCGCGAGGTGTTCGACCAGGGCGACCGGCTACGGGCCCTGATCACCGACCTGGATCCCGGGCGGGGGCGGATCGCCCTGAACACCGCCCTGCTGGAGGGCCAGCCCGGCGAACTGCTGATCGCCAGGGAGCAGGTGATGGCCGAAGCGGAGGACCGGGCCAACCGGGCCCGCTCGCTGCTGCGCCAGCAGGAGCAGCAGGCCGGATGACCAGCACCGCCACCAGCTCCGCCGGCGGCCGCACGGCCATCGGTCCGGACTGGGAACTGGATTACTACTCCAGACCCATCCTCGATGGCGACGGCAAAAAGCGCTGGGAACTGCTGATCTGCTCCACCCCGGAGGTGGACAGTGAGGGCCGGGCGCAGGGTGAGTCCTTTCAGTGGGTTGAGACCTGCCCCGCCGGCAGCGTGAACTCCATCTGGCTGCGGGAGGCTCTGGAGCAGGCCCTCACCGCCAGCCGGGAGGCTGGGTTCGCGCCGCCGAAGCGCCTGCGCTGCTGGCGGGCCTCGATGCGCACGATGGTGCAGCGGGCTGCCGAGGGACTGGGCATGGAGCTGGTGGCCAGCCGCCGCACCTATGCCCTGGTGAGCTGGCTGCAGCAGCGCCAGCGGGAGGTGTACCCGACGCTGGCGGGCTACATGGTGGGTCCCCTGGCCCCGGCGCCCGCCGCCATCCGCTCCGTGCCGGTGCCCCTGCCGGAAGCGGCCCGGGGCAACCGCTGGAGCTGGGCCCGCCTGCCCGTGGCCGCCCTGGGCAGTGCGGGCCAGTGGCAGAGCAGCTTCCAGGGCCTGGTACCCCTGCCGGCCGGGGTGGATCCAGAGGCCTCGGTTCCCGGCATCCGGCTGTTCGGAAAGGGCAGGGCCCTGGCGATTGCCGGCTGGCTGGCTGGCCTGGAGCCGGTGCGCCTGGAGATCGATGGCCGCCTGCTGGTGCTGGAGGCGGGCCTGGAGGACCGCTGGTCGCTGGGGACCCTCGCCGAGGAGGAGTCGGAGGCGGCGCGCCAGGCCTTCGCCCTGGCCCGGGAGCAGGCCGGCGGCCTGCAGTTCCTGGCCGTGCAGGCCGAGGAGAGCGACCAGCGCTTCGAGGGCTTCTGGCTGCTGCAGGATCTACCTGACCCCTGACCCCAGCACCCGCGTCGATGGCCGAAGCCGTGGAGCCCCCGTTCAACCGCCCCGACAGCGCCTTCAACGCCCTGCCGGGCTGGACCTGGGTGGGCTGCTATGGGGGCTATTACCTGCAGGCCGACCTGCTGGCCGGCTTCGAGCACGGCTTCTTCACCCGCCAGTGGCAGGGGCGAGGCCCCGAGGAGCTGGCGGGCTACCTGAGCGCCGGCGTGACTGTGCATCGCACCCGCCAGGTGCACGGCAACCTGGTGCTGCCAGCGAGCGCAGCCACTGGGCCCGGTTGGCCGGAGGCGGACGGCCTGCGCAGCGACACCGGTGGCCAGAGCCTGTGGGTGTGCGGTGCCGACTGCACGCCCGTGCTGCTGGCGGATCCCGTGCGGGGCGCGACGGCGGCCTGCCACGCCGGCTGGCGGGGAGTGGCCGGCGGCATCCTGGCGGAGGCAGTGGCCGGTCTGGTGGCCGCTGGCAGTGCGGCGGCAGATCTGCTGGTGGCCCTGGGGCCCGCCGTGAGCGGCGCCAACTACCAGGTGCACCACAGCGTGACCCGCCAGGTGGCCGCCAGCATCACCCCCCTGCTGCAGGCGGACAGCGGCGAGAGCATCCAGGAGCCCTCCCTGAGCCAGGAGCTGGAGATTCTGGGCGCGGGCCATGCCCTGGGGGAGGATCCGGAGCCGGACAGGGATCGACTGGACATTCGTCAGGCCGCACGCATTCAGCTGGAGCTGCTGGGCATCAAGCCGGAGCGCATTGCCAGGTGCCCTCTCTGCACGGTGGCCGAACCTGAACTCTTCCATTCCTGGCGCAGAGATGGGGTCAAGGCCGTGCAGTGGAGTGGAATTGTGGCCCAGAGCTGACGACAAAACCACCACAGTGGCGCGGCCAGGAGAGCATTCAACAAGCCAATTGCGAAGGAGACACCTTCAGCCTCCCTTGCAGATGGGCGGAAAGATAGGCAATAATGCAGTTGCTGCATAGTTCATTCCATGCTCACTGGCACAGACCTGCTTGCCAAGGTCAAAGAGCTTTCCGACGCATCCAAATCCGACCTCGTTCGGGCCTGCGGATATGTCTCTTACAAGAAGGACGGCACAGAGCGGTTGAACTTCACCGCCTTCTACGAAGCCCTGCTCAATGCCAAGGGGGTGGATCTGGGCGCTCCCGCCAAAAGCGGCAAGGGTGGCCGCAAGCTGAGCTTCTTCACCAAGGTGCAATTCAACGGCAACCTGATGGTGGGCAAGGCCTATACGGCCCAGCTGGGGCTGGAGCCCGGCGACGAATTCGAGATCAAACTCGGCCGCAAGCAGATCAAACTGGTGCCCCTCGGCACCGCCGAAGACGACGAGGAATGAAGCGCCTCGCTGTTCACTGGGCCTGAACCAGCCCAGTCGGGCGGTTCAGGCCATTTGGTGCACCACTGCCAGGGCCAGTTGCTCCGCCACCTTGATCCCGTCGATGGCGGCCGAAAGGATGCCCCCGGCAAAACCGGCCCCTTCGCCCGCCGGATAGAGCCCGGGGGTGTTCACCGACTGCAGGGAATCCGGGCAGCGGAGCAGCCGCAGGGGTGAGGATGTGCGGGTCTCCACCCCGGTGAGCACCGCATCCTGCCGGCAGTATCCCGGCAGGGTGCGATCGAAGCAGGGCAGGGCCTCCCGCAGGGCCGAGGTCACGAATCCGGGCAGACAGGTCTCGAGATCGGTGAACAGCACGCCAGGTTGACAGGAGGGCTGTACGGCCAGCCCTTCCGCCGGCGCCGGCCCTTCGGGAGTGGGTGCCGGGTCCACGCTGGGACGTCCGGCAAGAAAGTCCGCCAGGCGCTGGGCCGGGGCCCGCAGGCTGCTGCCCCCGGCCGCGAAGGCCCGCTGCTCCCAGTGGCGCTGAAAGGCCACCCCCGCGAGCGGATCGCCAGCAGAGCGGCCATAGGGCTCCACATCGGCCATGGTCACGTTCACCACGATGCCGCTGTTGGCATTGCGTTCGTTGCGGGAGTGCTGGCTCATGCCGTTGGTCACCACGGCACCGGCTTCCGAGGTGGCGCCCACCACCAGGCCGCCGGGGCACATGCAGAAGCTGTACACATCGCGGCCGAGGTTGGCGGGCTCGCGGCAGTGGTGCACCAGCTTGTATTCCGCCGCCCCCAGCCGGGGGTGACCCGCCGCCGCCCCCCAGCGGGCCCGGTCGATCAGGGGCTGGGGATGCTCGATGCGCACGCCCATGGCGAAGGGCTTGGCCTCCATGGCCACGCTCTGGCTGTGCAGCCAGGCGAAGGTGTCGCGGGCGCTGTGGCCCACCGCCAGCACCACGGCCGTGGCAGGGATCCTGCCGCCATCGGCCAGCACCACGGCGCGCACCGCCCGGCTGCCCGGCTCCAGCTCCAGGGCGCTCACCCGGCTGCCGAAGGCCACCTCGCCGCCGAGGGCCTCGATGCGGGAGCGCAGCCCCCGCACCACGGTGGCCAGCTTGAACGTGCCGATATGGGGACGGTGCAGGGTGAGGATCTCAGGACTGGCGCCGGCATCCACCAGTTCTTCCAGCACCTTGCGCACGTAGGCGCGGGGCTCACTCACCTGGCTGTAGAGCTTGCCGTCGGAGAAGGTGCCGGCACCGCCCTCCCCGAACTGGGCATTGGATTCAGGATTGAATGGGCGCTCGCCGCGCCAGAAGCCGAAGGTGTCGGCCGTGCGCTGCTTCACCGCCTGGCCCCGCTCCAGCAGCAGGGGGCGCAGCCCCATCTGGGCCAGCAGCAGGGCGGCGAAATAGCCGCAGGGGCCGGCACCCACCACCACCGGCCGGGGGCCCTGCCAGTCGGCCGCGGCTGTCACCGGCCGGTAGCGCTCATCCGGGGTGGGGCGCAGGTGGGGATCCCCCTGGAAGCGCTCCAGCAGGCGCGCCTCGGCTGCCGGCGAGAGGGCCAGCTCCAGGTCGAGGCTGTAAACCAGCCGGATCGGCCGCTGCCTGCGGGCATCGACGCTGCGCTTCACCAGCCGCTGGCTGCGCAGCTGCTCGGGCCGCAGGCGCAGGCGGCGGCAGATCGCCGCGGTGAGCTCGGCGTCGCTGTGGTCGAGGGGAAGCTTGAGCTCGCTCAGGCGCAGCACGGTTCACTCCCCAGGCAACAGGTTGCCGTGGAGCAACGCCGCGGCATCTTCATTTCAGCAGGCCTCTGCCCCGGCCCGGCTCTGCCAGGCTGTCCACTTCCCCGGCCAGCTGCCACCGATGGCCCTGAACCGATGTCGCTGAGCCACTGTCCCCTCTGCGTGGCCCTGGCGGTGATCAGCACCCTGCGGGGCTTCAGCCTGGCCCTGCAGGTGTGGCAGCTGTCCTTCTCCGTGCCGGTGCCATGAGCTCCGCCCCGCCCCAGCCGGCCACCACCGCCACCCCCACGGCTCCCCTGCCCTTCACAGCCACCTACTTCGGCGCCAATGGCTGGCTGCTGGAGATGGCCGGCCTGCGCATCCTGGTGGACCCCTGGCTGGTGGGCTCCCTGGTGTTTCCGCCCGGCCCCTGGCTGTTCAACGGGGAGATGGGATCCCCCTGGCCCATGCCCGAGGCCCTGGATCTGCTGCTGCTCACCCAGGGCCTGCCCGACCACTGCCACCCGCCCACCCTGGAGCGTCTCGACCGCCGGTTGCCGGTGCTGGGTTCGCCCCAGGCTGCCGCCAGGGTGCGGGCCCTGGGCTTCGAGCAGGTGGAGGCCCTCAGCCCAGGCCAGAGCAGGGCGGTGGCCAGCCCGGACGGCGAACCACTGCGCATCGAGGCCACGGCCGGGGCAGCGGTGCCGGCGGTGGAAAACGGCTACCTGCTCAGCCACAGCAGCGCCAGCCTCTACCTGGAGCCCCACGGCTTCCTGCCTGGCCCGGAGCAGCTGCCGCCCCGGCCCCTCGATGTGGTGATCACACCCGTGGTGGACCTGGGACTGCCAGTGGCCGGAGCTTTCGTGAAGGGCCGCAGTGTGCTGCCGGAGCTGATACGGCGCTTCCAGCCACACACAGTGCTGGCCAGCACCAGCGGCGGCGACGTGCGCTACTCCGGCCTGCTCAGCCGGCTGCTCTGGCAGAAGGGATCGGCGGCCGAGGCTGGCGCGTCCCTCCAGGCCGCTGCTGCCGGCACTGGCCAGGGGGGGTGCCGACTGATCGATCCCGTACCCGGCCAGGCGATCAGCCTCAGCCAGCAGCGCTGAGCGAGGCGGCAGTCAGCCCCAGATCCGCCTCGATCGCCGCCACCGCCAGGCGGGTGGGGATCACGGCGTCGGGGTTGAGGCTGATCGAGTCGATCCCCTGCTCCACCAGGAAGCGGGCAAAGTCGGGGTGATCGCTGGGGGCCTGGCCGCAGATGCCGATCTTGCGGCCACAGCGCCGGGCCGTGGCAATCGCCATGGCGATCATGGCCTTCACGCTGGCGTGGCGCTCATCGAACAGCTCGGCCACCAGGACGGAATCGCGGTCGAGCCCCAGGGTGAGCTGGGTGAGGTCGTTGGAGCCGATCGAGAAGCCATCGAAGCGCGCGGCGAAGGCCTCGGCCGCGATCACATTGCTGGGCAGTTCGCACATCACATACACCTCCAGGCCGTTCTCACCGCGCACCAGGCCCTGGCCGGCCATCTCGGCCAGCACCCGGTCCCCCTCCTCGGGGGTGCGGCAGAAGGGCACCATCGGGATCACGTTGGTGAGGCCCATCCCGTCACGCACCCGCCTGAGGGCCTGGCACTCCAGGGCGAAGGCGGCCCGGAAGGCCGGGGCGTAGTAGCGGGAGGCGCCGCGCCAGCCGATCATCGGATTCTCCTCATCGGGCTCGAAAGCGGCACCGCCCAGCAGGCGGGCGTACTCGTTGCTCTTGAAATCGGAGAAGCGCAGGATCACCGGCCGGGGGTAGAAGGCGGCGGCGATCCGGGCCATGCCCTGGGCCAGGAGATCCACGTAGTACTCCGCTGGCTCGCCATAGCCCGCCACCAGCTGGGCGATGGCGTGGCGCTCGGCCGCATCCCGCACCCGCGCCGGCTCCAGCAGGGCCAGGGGATGCACGCGGATGTGGTTGGCGATGATGAACTCCAGGCGGGCCAGGCCCACGCCGTCGCAGGGGATGGCCGCCAGCTTGAAGGCCTCCTCCGGGTTGCCCACGTTCATCAGGATCCGGGTGCGGGTGGCCGGCAGATCGGCCAGCTCCTGCTCCTCCACCCGGAAGGGCAGCACGCCGCGGTACACCCGGCCCTCGTCGCCCTCGCAGCAGCTCACGGTGATCGGCTCGCCGTCGGCGATCACCTCCGTGGCGTCGCCGCTGCCGACGATGGCCGTGATGCCCATCTCCCGGGCAATGATCGCCGCGTGGCAGGTGCGTCCCCCCTGGTTGGTCACCACGCCGCTGGCCCGCTTGAGGATCGGCTCCCAGTCCGGGTCGGTGCGCTCGGTCACCAGCAGATCCCCGGACTGGAAGCGCTGGATTTCCGAGGGGTCCCGGATCACCCGGGCCGGACCACTGCTCACCGACGCCCCGATCGCCCGGCCGCGGCAGAGCAGCTCGGCACCGCCGCCCCCCGGCCCGGCCTCCAGGTGCCAGCTGCGCAGCACCGATGCGGACCGGCGCGACTGCACGGTTTCCGGCCGGGCCTGGAGGATGAACAGCTCGCCGGTGTGGCCGTCCTTGGCCCACTCGATGTCCATCGGCGTGGGGGTGCCCCGCCGGGAGCTGTAGTGCTGCTCGATCGTGCAGGCCCAGCGGGCCAGCTGCAGGGCCTCGGCGTCGCTGACGGCGAAGCGGCGCCGCTCCCGCTCCGGCACGGGCACATTGCGGGTGGCGCCACAGCCCGGTTCAGCGCCACCGCCGCCCCTGAGCTCACGATCGGCGTACACCATGCGGATCGCCTTGGAGCCCAGGCGCCGCTGCAGGATCGGCGCAAAGCCCTGCTCCAGGGTGGGTTTGAAGATCAGGTATTCATCCGGGTTCACCGTGCCCTGCACCACGTTCTCGCCCAGGCCGTAGGCGGCGGTGAGCAGCACCGCATCGCGGAAGCCGGTCTCGGTGTCGATGCTGAACATCACCCCGGAGGCGGCCAGGTCGGAGCGCACCATCCGCTGCACGCCGATCGAGAGGGCCACCTCGAAGTGGTCGAAGCCGTTGAGCTGGCGGTAGGAGATGGCCCGGTCGGTGAACAGGGAGGCCAGGCAGCGACGGCAGGCCGCCAGCAGGGCCGCCTCCCCCTGCACGTTCAGGAAGGTTTCCTGCTGGCCGGCGAAGGAGGCATCGGGCAGGTCTTCGGCGGTGGCACTGGAGCGCACCGCCACGGCCAGCTCGTTCGCCGGATCACCAGCCTGCCGGCTGCCAGCAGCCAGCTGGCGATAAGCGGTGACAATCGCCTCCTGCAGATCAGCGGGCAGGGGGGCGTGCAGCAGCAGGGAGCGGGCGGCGGCCCCGGCGGCCTGCAGGGCGGCGATGTCGTGGCTGTCCAGGCCATCGAGCAGGGCATGCAGCCGATCCTCCAGGCCATTGCTGGCGATGAAGTGGCGGTAGGCGTCGGCGGTGGTGGCGAAGCCATCGGGCACCCGCACCCCCCGGCCGCCCAGTTCCCGGATCATCTCGCCCAGGGAGGCGTTCTTGCCGCCCACCTGGGGGATGGCGTCCAGGCCCACCTGGGCGAAGGGCACCACCAGGGCCGAACGCCTCCCTGCGGAAACGGCCGGGGAGGCATGGCCATCGACTGGATGGACCTCCAGCGAGACGCGATCGGATCCCATTGGAGCGCAGCAGCCGTCCGAACTCTGGCGCTGGCCGGGCTGGCTGGCCGGAACTGTGAACGGCATGAAGCACTGGGAGCACCCCTCTTTTGGTGGCACAGTGGTGCGTCACCCACTGTTCCTCCGGGTTTCGTGTTGCGTTTCTCCCCCGCCTGGATCCCAGCCGCTGCCGCTGCGCTGGTCACGGTTCCTCTGGCCGCCACTGTGGCGATTGCACCAGCCCGGGCCCAGGCCCCTGCTGCCGCGGCCAAGCCCGCACCGATGGAGCTGATGAATGACCTGGCCCTCACCGCCGCGGTGAATTCCTGTGAGCTGGCGGTGGCGGAAAAGCTGCCGGTGGAGAAATCGGTGATCGCCAGTGCCAAGGCCATCACCTTCCTGGTGACCAACCGCTACGGCTCCCAGGTGGCCGGCGCCGGCAAACTGAGCACCGAACAGATCGCCAACGGCTCCATCATCCAGATCGTGGCCCGGGTGAAGCAGGGCTGTTATGACCGGCTCACCGCTGCCGACAAGAAATTCGTCGACGGCGTGTTGAGTGAGGTGGAGAAAGCCGCCAAATCCCAGCCCCAGCAGCAGCCACGCCGCTGATCAAGCTGAGGGATCAGGGAGGCGAATCATTCTGGCTGCTGCCTTCGGGCAGCAGCTGGGCCAGCAGGCCGGCAGCCATCAACAAGCCCCCCAGGCTGAGCGCCAGGGCCCGATTCGTCTCTGCCGGGCCGTCGCTCCACACCCCCGCGGCCAGGAAGGCTCCCCCCAGCAGGAGGGTGGGTACCAACACGATGCCCTTGGCCGTGCGGTTGAGGCTCATTCAGGACAGGGCCCGGCAGGCCGGATCGGCAGCTTCCATGGCCAGGGGCGAGGCAAGGCCTGCCGCCACCAGGCCAGCACCCAGATCCTGGCCGGGACGCTGACCCCTGGGCAGGCTGGTGACCCGCGCCAGCAATTCTCCGTCGTGCTCACCGAAGGGACGCAGGTTGAGGCGGGTGCCACGGGTCACGGCCTGCCTCAGCCAGCGCACGGCATCTTCCTCCTGGTCGTCTGCCACGGCGATGCAGGCCAGCCGCACGCTGTAGCTGCGGTTGCTGTCGCCCACCTGCAACACGCTGCCGCTGCGCACCTGGCGCAGCTCTGCCGCAGCACTGCTGGCCGGCAGCGCCAGCAGCACGCACACCAGCAGTTGCACCACCACGGCAGGAAGCAGGGGCCCATTGACGCGGGGCAGCAAGCGGTTGCCCCCCATCAGAGCTTGGCGCCGCAGCTGGGGCAGAAGTGATGGGCGCTCTCGGTGCTGGTGCCGCAGCTGTTGCACTGGCGGGTGGTGGCGATAGCCAGCTCGGGATGGCTGGGCAGGCCCACCATCTGGGCATTGCTGGCGCCGGGGGGCACCATCGGGTAGCAGTTCTCGTTGCGGCGCACCTGCACGTCGATGAACACCGGCCCGGGGTGATCGAAGGCCTGCTGCAGTTGCCGGTGCAGCTGGCTGCGCTCGGTGATCCGCATGCCACGCACGCCGAAGGCCTCGGCCAGCGCCTCGAAATTGGGCATCCCGGCGGTCATGTCCGAGGCGGAATAGCGCTCGTCGTAGAAGCTCTCCTGCCACTGGCGCACCATCCCCTGCCAGCCGTTGTTGAGCACCACCACCTTCACCGGCAGGTGGTACTGGGCCAGGGTGCCCAACTCCTGGATGTTCATCAGGATTGAGGCGTCCCCCGCCACGCAGATCACCTGCTGGTCGGGGAAGGCCGTCTGCACGCCCATCGCCGCGGGCATGCCGAACCCCATCGTGCCCAGGCCGGCCGAACTGATCCAGTGGCGGGGGCTGTTGTTCAGGTACTGGGCGGCCCACATCTGGTGCTGCCCTACATCGGTGGTGTAGTAGGCATCGGGGGCCAGCTCCCGCAGGGCCAGCACCACCTCCTGGGGGGCGATCTCTCCCACGGGCTCGGGCACCACCAGGGGGTAGTGCTGCTTCCAGTCAGCGATGCGCCCCAGCCAGGCCTGGGTGCGGCCATCGCCGGCCTGCCCCTGGGATGCGGACAACAGGGCCTTCAGGGCCTGTTGCACATCGCCCACCACTGCCACATCCGGCAGGCGGGTCTTGCCCACCTCGGCGGCGTCGATGTCGATGTGGATCACCTGGGCCCTCGGGGCGAAACCATCCAGGCGGCCGGTGACCCGGTCGTCGAAGCGGGCACCCGCGGCAATCAGCAGATCGCACTCGGTGACGGCGAAATTGGCGTAGGCAGTGCCGTGCATGCCCAGCATCCCCACCGCCAGGGGGTGCTTCTCATCGAAGACGCCCTTGCCCATCAGGGTGGTGGTGACGGGAATCTGAAAGCGCTCGGCCAACTGGCGCACCTGGGCGTGGGCGCCACTGCTGATCGCCCCTCCACCCACGTAGAGCAGGGGGCGGTGGGCCTGGAGGATCAGGGCCAGCGAGGCATCAATCGCCTCCGGCTGGGGGCTGGGGGGCTGGCGGAAGCCCTTGGGAATCGCCGTGCCCGGCTCCACAGGCACGTAGTCGAACTGCTCCACGCCCACGTCCTTGGGCACGTCGATCAGCACCGGGCCCGGGCGGCCGCTGGCGGCGATCAGGAAGGCCTCGGCCACGATCCGGCCGATGTCGCGCGGGTCGCGCACCACCCAGGAGTGCTTCACGATCGGCAGGGTGATGCCGAAGATGTCGGTCTCCTGGAAGGCATCGGTACCGATGGCGGCCCGGGGCACCTGGCCGGTGATCACCACCATCGGCACCGAGTCCATGTGGGCGGTGGCGATGCCCGTCACCAGGTTGGTGGCGCCGGGGCCCGAGGTGCCGAAACACACCCCCACCTGACCGGTGGCCCGGGCGTAGGCGTCGGCGGCATGGGTACCACCCTGCTCGTGGCGCACGAGGATGTGCTGGAGCCAGCCACGCGATTCAGCCTTGTGCAGCTCGTCGTAGATCGGCAGGATCGCCCCACCGGGATAGCCGAAGATGTGCTTCACCCCATGGCGCCGCAGGGCATCCATCAGGGCGTAGCCACCACTCACCCGCTGGGGTTGAACGCCATCGGAATTCCCCTGCACGGCGGAGGAATCTGCAGGGGAGAGGTCCGCAGAGGTGAGGGGCGAAAGCGTCACGGCTGCAGCCGATTAACGGGATAGGGCAACCCTAGGTGCTGGGGGCGCGGTTGGGGCATGGGCGGCGGTGCGCCGGGCCCGGGCCATCTGCCGCAGCACCAGGGCCGGATCAATCCAGTCGCCGCGGAAGCGCATGCCCCAGTGCAGGTGGGGGCCGGTGCTGCGGCCGGTCACCCCCACATGGCCGATCAGCGTGCCGATGCGCACCATCTCCCCCTGGCGCAGCTGCACCGGCCCGCTGCGGTACACCCCGCCCTGCACCGACCCGGAGAGATGGCAATAGATGTGCTCGTACTCCCCGGAGCGGATCACCAGGCCCAGGCCGCAGGTGCCGTCGTTGATCACGCTCTGCACCACACCGCCCCACCAGTTGCGGATCGGCGAGCCCAGGGGCGCGGCGATGTCCAGGCCGTAGTGGGGTTCCACCCGGCCCCAGGGGCCGGTGCGGGTGCCGAAGTGGCTGGTGTAGCCGGCGAAGTTCACCACGGGGAACACGCCCAGCCGCCACACGCTGCCGCTGCTGCTCTGGACAACCAGTGATCCAGGGCCGACAGCGACCCCCAGGGTGAGGCCCAGCGCCGCCATCACACCAGTCGCCCGCCGCCAGCGGGCACCCTCAGAGCAGGCCCAACGCATGGAGGGGACCCCGTCCGCTCAGCAGTTCCAGCAGGAAGGCGGAGAAGCCCACCATCGCCAGGCGGCCATTCCAGACCTCCGAGCTGTTGTTCCAGCCCCAGGCCCACTTGTCCTGGGGATAGAGCTTCACCTTGGTGTTCAGGGCCGCCGCCTGGTCGAGGTTCACCTCCGGGCCGTCGAGGGCCTGCTGCACCAGCTGGGCCAGGCCCTCGATGAAGGCCGGCGTGGTGTCCAGGGCCGGCACCCGCCGGAAGTTGGTGATGCCGGCTTCTGTGGCGATCTCCCGGTACTCGATGTCGATTTCCTCCAGGGTCTCAATGTGCTCGCTCACGAAGCTGATCGGCACCACCACCAGGTCCTTCACCCCCTGGGCGCCCAGGTCGTGGAGGGCATCATCGGTGTAGGGCCGCAGCCACTCCACCGGCCCCACCCGGCTCTGATAGGCGAGGGTGTAGGGGTTGGTGTGGCCGAGATCCCGCTCCAGCCGCTCCATGATCAGGCGGGCGCAGGCCTCGATCTCGCTCTGGTAAGGGTCGCCGGCCTCCTCCACATAGCTCCTGGGCACGCCGTGGGCGCTGAAGAACACGTGGGCCGTGGTGGGGTCGGGGCAGGCCTGGATCTCCCTGGCGATCAGCCCGGCCATCGCACCGATGTAGCCGGGATCGTCGTAGTAGCTGCGGATGCAGCGGATCGGCAGGCGGGCGAAGGCCGGATCGGCCTGGCGCAGGCGCTGCAGCTCACGGAAGCTGGAACCGCTGGTGCTGATCGAGAAATGGGGGTAGAGGGGCAGCACCACCACCTCGTCGACGTCGTCGGCCTTGATGTCACCCACCGCCGACTCGGTGAAGGGATGCCAGTAGCGCATCGCCACGTAGCTGGTGGCCTCGATGCCCCGCTGGCGCAGGCTGCTCTGCAGTTCGCGGGCCTGCTGCTCGGTGATGCGCCGCAGGGGAGAGCCCCCACCGATCGAGCGGTAGGCCTCCTGCGACTTGCCGGCCCGCAGGCTGCTGATCAGCCAGGCCAGGGGCTTCTGCAGGGCCGGATTGGGCAGGCGGATGATTTCGGGATCGGAGAACAGGTTGTACAGGAACGGGCCCACGTCCTGAATCCGCTCCGGACCTCCCAGATTCAGCAACAGCACGCCAACCTTGGCCATGCCTTCCTTCCCTACGGCGCACGCCCAGAGCGTAACGCTGGCGGCCCGGGCCCAGCTGTGTCCCCTGGACGCCCCACCCTCGACAGCCCCGGTGGGCGATCGATAAGGTCGGGCCGCTCACGTTGCTGGGGCCCGTCATCCACACCAGCTCCCCCACCAGCGCTGCCCTCAGCTCCCAGGCAAGCCCCGAGCCAGCAGCCCATCCGCTGGATCCGATGCTGGCCGCCCGCAATGCCGCCCTGGCCGGTGCGGGTGTGAGTCTGCGCATCGAGCGCCGCGGCGAGCGCCTGGGCCTGCGCGGCCCCCTGCCCCCGCGCCGCGGCAGCGGCGGCCCGGCGGTGCGGCGCATCAGCCTGGGGCTGCCGGCCAGCGAGGCCGGCCTGGCGGAGGCTGCCCGGCAGCTGCGCCAGGTGCTGGCGGAGCTGCAGCGCCAGCAGTTCGACTGGCAGCGCTGGGGCCGGCCCGTGCCACCCCCTACCGCGACAGACGCCCCCGAGCCCAGGGCCAGCCCCAAGCCGCGGCCCAGCAGCTGTCTGGCGGAGGAACTGCTGGGGTTTGAGCAGGCCTTCCGGGCCGATCCCGCCCGCCACCCCAATCCCGCCGGCAGCCGCACCACCTGGACGGCCGCCTACCGGCCCTACCTGCGGCGGCTGGCCCAGGTCGCCGCTGAGGACGGCGACCCTCGGGTGACGACTCCGCTATTGGAGCGGGTGCTGGAGAGCTACCCCACCGGCAGCCGCAGCCGCCAGCAGGGCGCCACCGCCCTGGCGGCTTTGGCCCAGCACCTGCGGCTCAACCTGCCCGCCGACTGGCGGCAGCGGGCCACGGGCTACGGCCTGCACCGCGCCCAGTTCCGCCAGCTGCCGAGTGACAGCCAGATCCTGCAGTGGCAGCAGCTCATCCCCAACCCCGCCTGGCGGCTGGCCTACGGCCTGATGGCCACCTACGGCCTGCGCAACCATGAGGTGTTCTTCTGCGACCTCACGGCCCTGGCGCCGGGGGGCGACCGTGTGATCCGCGTGCTGCCCACGAGCAAGACGGGCGAACACCAGGTGTGGCCGTTCCAGCCGGAGTGGGTGGAGCGCTTCGGCCTGGAGTGCCTGGGCCGTGATCCGCAGCTGCTGCCGGCGGTGCGCACCGACCTGGGCCGCACCACCCTGCAGCAGGCGGGCCGGCGGGTGGCCGAGCAGTTCAGGCGCTACGGCCTGCCGATCACCCCCTACGACCTGCGCCACGCCTGGGCCGTGCGCACGATCCACGTGGGCCTGCCCGACACGGTGGCGGCGCGGATGATGGGTCACTCGGTGGCGATCCACACCCGCACGTATCACCACTGGATCACCCGCCGCGACCAGCAGCAGGCCGTGGATGCGGCCCTGGCGCGGGCCCGGCAGCAGGTGGCCTGAGCCCGCCAGACTGCTCCGATCCACAGCTGCGGCATCGTTGAGCGAAACAGCGGCATCCCCGGATCAGGCCCCGGCACCGGTGACGACCCATCTCGCCACCCCTCTGGCCAGCCCTCCGTCAACCGATCTCGACCAGATGGCCGCCGACCTGGGTCCCGGCGGTGAGCTGGCCCCCGAGCGGGACCAGGAGGCCTACCGCCGGCGCATGGCCCGCCGCCAGGAGGTGCAGCGCCAGCGGGTGGGCGAGCGCAACCTGGAGAAGGGCCTGGTGCTGGTGTTCACCGGCGACGGCAAGGGCAAGACCACCGCGGCCCTCGGGCTGGTGCTGCGCACCCTGGGCCACGGCGAGAGCGTGGCGGTGGTGCAGTTCATCAAGGGGGGCTGGCAGCCGGGTGAGGCCAAGGCCCTGGAGCTGTTCGGCGATGCCCTGGCCTGGCACGCCCTGGGGGAGGGCTTCACCTGGGAAACCCAGGACCGCGAGCGCGACCGTGCCCTGGTGCAGGCCGCCTGGGAGCGATCGCTCAGCTACCTGGGCGACCCCAGCCGCAAGCTGGTGGTGCTCGATGAGGTGAACGTGGCGCTCAAGCTGGGCTACCTGGCGGTGGAGCAGGTGCTGGACGGTCTGGCCCAGCGGCCCGAGCTCACCCACGTGGCGCTCACGGGCCGCGGCGCCCCGCCGGCCCTGCTGGAGTGCGCCGACCTGGTCACCGAGATGAAGCTGGTGCGCCACCCCTTCCGCGAGCAGGGGGTGAAGGCCCAGCGGGGGATTGAGTTCTGAGGCCGCAGCTGCCAACCTCTGCAGCGGGACGTCAACACCGCCGCTGCCCAGGGGGGTGGAGCGCCCGGCATGCGTAGCCTTGGCCAATGGCGAAATTGCGGGCCCTGGCGATCGGGCTGATCCTGGCCACGGGCCCGCTGCCGGCATGGCAGATGGGGCCTGGCCCAGCCCAGGCAGTGCCAGCCAAAGCAGTGCCAGCCCAGGCGGCGCCGGTGCTGCGGGTGGGAGCGGCCGATGGCTCCCAGCCCTGCTCCTACCGGCAGAAGGAGAGCTGGAGCGGCCTGGCGGTGGAGCTTTGGCAACGCATTGCCGACCAGGAGAAGCTGCCCTACGTGCTGGTGGTAGGCGAGAGCACCGCCGCCCTGCTGGAGGCCACCCGACGCGGCGAGTTGGATGTTGCGATCGGCTGCCTCACCGTGTCGCCGGAGCGGCTGCGCAACACCCGCTTTTCGCTGCCATTCCAGGAATCGGGACTGGGGGTGATCACCCGGCGCAACCGGCTGGATCTGGGACTGTCGTTGCTGCAGTCGCTGCTGGCGCCCGATCTGATCCGTCTGCTTCTGGCCTATGTGGCCGTGATCAGCCTGATCAGCGTGGCGGTGTGGCAGGTGGAGCGCAGCGGCAGCCAACCCGCCGCCTGGCCGGTAGGACGGCGGCGCGGGTTCGCCCTGATCTTCCAGGTGCTTGCCACCGGACCCGGCACCAACACGGTGGTGGTGACGTCGCGCGGGCACGGACTGGTTGTGCTCGCCTATCTGGTACGGATCGTGAGCGCCTCGCTGCTGGTGAGCTACGTCACGATCAACGTGGTGCGCGGCACCCAGGACACGGCCAACACCATCCTGCGCACTCTCAACGACCTGGCGGGCCGCAGGGTGGCGGTGCGGCCGGGCAGCGTGAGCGCAGACCTGCTCGAGGCGTTGAACAGCGGCGGCCTGCGCCCACCGATCCAGCTGCAGGAGCTGAAGCGCGTGCCCGACGCCGACCGCCTGCTGGCTGAGAACAGGGTGGATGCGGTGGTGGCCGACACGATTCAGCTGGAGTACTTGCTGGCCCAGCTGTCCCACCAGCGCTTCGGCCTGGCCCTGCGCGACATCCATCCCCAGTCGCAGGCGTTTGCCTTCTCGCCTACATTGAGTGATGCGATGGCGGGCCGGATCAACGTGGCCCTTGGCCAGCTCAAACGCGATGGCGTGGTGACCCAACTCCAGCGCCAGACGATGGAGAAGCGATAAGCCTCGGCCGATGCCATGGCCAGGCTGGAGTCAGACCCGCCGCTGGGGTGTTCCCTCACCGAAGCCGATGACCGGCATCCGGCCATCCGGTGGCCGAGAACCGGATCGATCGGATGGTCAACGGGGTGCATGCCCACGATGGTCTGAATGCGGTGAACGCTTATGCCATCACCATCGAAACGTCAGGCTGATCAGCCACAACACAATCGTCGGGAGCAGAGTGATACTGGCACCGTTGGCGATGCAGATCGTCCAGGGCTGGAGCGGCATCACCCCCGGGGCAGATGGCATACCGGCTGACCTCACCGCGATCTCCCCAGCTGATTCCATCCATTTTGAAAAGGCAAAGGCGCCGCGGCCGGGGCCCCAGCCAGCGGCTAGAGAAGGGATGGTTCCTCCGTCCGTGTTTCCCGATGCCGCAGGTCCACCGCTGGCAGCGCCTCGTCCCTGGGATCCTGGCCGCTGGCCTGGCCGCCCTGCCCAGCGGCGCCCGCGCCCAGGACTTGGACAGGCAGGCATTCTGGTACGGATTCCTGCTAGGGAGCGGATCCACAGTGTGCAGATTGCTCGCTGCCGGAATGCTGGGCCAGAACTTCGCTGACGACTGGATCAACGCCCTGCTCAAGGCCGATGCCGACATCCCCGCTGTGTCCCTGCGCACGGCCAGGAGCGCGCTAATGGACGGCGAGACAACGTGCCCGGTTCCAGCCAGTCCCGAATCCAGCCCCTAATCCAGATCGCGCTGCAGCAGCGCCAGTCCATTCACCAGCACCGACAGACCGCTCACCAGCACAGCCCGGTGCACCTCGGCCTCTCGCCAAATGCTGGGGTCGTGGCTGGCGCACTCCAGTGCTGAGAGGGTGAGCCGCAGCAGCACCCCGGAGGGGCGCGGCGCGGACCAGGGCGAAGGCTGGGCTGGCTGCATGGCTTGGCCGCTTTGGGTCACGGAAGCGGAAGCGGCGGAGGCACGCAAGGGCGTTGCTACGCTCCGGCGGATCAGGGGTGCCGATGGGCTACAAGCGCGTTCTCCTCAAGCTCAGCGGCGAAGCGCTGATGGGCGAGCAGGGCTACGGGATCGATCCGGCCATCGTGCAGTCGATCGCAGCCGACGTGGCCGCCTGCGTGGCCGACGGCACCCAGCTGGCGATCGTGGTGGGCGGCGGCAACATCTTCCGCGGCCTGAAGGGCTCTGCAGCCGGCATGGACCGGGCCACGGCCGACTACGTGGGCATGCTGGCCACGGTGATGAATGCCATCACCCTCCAGGACGGCCTCGAGCGCGCCGGCGTGCCCACCCGCGTGCAGAGCGCCATCTCGATGCAGGAAGTGGCCGAGCCCTACATCCGCCGCAAGGCGATCCGCCATATGGAGAAAGGCCGGGTGGTGATCTTCGCCGCTGGCACCGGCAACCCCTTCTTCACTACCGACACCACCGCCGCCCTGCGCGCCGCCGAGATCAACGCCGACGTGGTGTTCAAGGCCACCAAGGTGGACGGCGTGTACGACAAGGACCCCAACAAGCACGCCGACGCCCGCCGCTTCGACAGCCTCTCCTTCCTGGAGGTGCTCAGCAGTGAGCTGGAGGTGATGGACGGCGCCGCCATTGCCCTCTGCAAGGACAACGCGATCCCCATCGTGGTGTTTGATCTGTTCGGTCCCGGCAACATCGGCCGGGCCGTGCGCGGTGAGCCGATCGGCACGCGCATCCATCCCTGAGCCCCCAGCCTGAGCGACCGACATGGATCTGGAAGCCGCGATGCGCAAGTCGGTGGAAGCCGCCCTGCGCAACTTCAACACCATCCGCACCGGGCGGGCCAACCCCTCCCTGCTGGACAAGATCAGCGTGGAGTACTACGGCGCCGAGACACCACTGAGGTCCCTGGCCAGCCTCTCCACACCCGATTCGCAGACGATTCAGATCCAGCCCTTTGACCAGGGGGCCATGGGACTGATCGAGAAGGCGATCGCCATGAGTGATCTCGGCCTCACCTGCAACAACGACGGCAAGGTGATCCGCATCAACATCCCGCCGCTCACCGAGGATCGCCGCAAGGAGCTCTGCAAGATCGCCGCCAAATACGCCGAAGAGGGCAAGGTGGCGCTGCGCAACAATCGCCGCGACGGCATCGACCGGATCAAGAAACAGGAAAAGGAGGGGGATCTCTCCGAGGACCAGAGCCGCGACGAGCAGGAGAAGGTGCAGAAGCTCACCGACCGCTACATCGCCGAACTCGACAAGCACCTCGCTGAGAAGGAGGCTGAGATCCTCAAGGTTTGAGCAGCCCGGGCCCCGATCTGCTGGATGTGATCGTGGTGGGAGGCGGCGCCGCCGGCGGTGCCGCGGCCTGCCATCTGGCTGCCCTGGGGCGTTCGGTACTGGTGGTCGACCAGGCCCCCTTTCCACGCCACAAACCCTGCGGCGGCGGCATGGCCGCCTCCGTGCAGCACTGGTTCCCCTTCGACCTCAGCCCGGTGGTGGAGGCGGTGATCGAGCGGGTGCGCTTCACCTGGGACCTGGACGATCCGGTGATCGCCGAGCTGCCGGGCAGCTCGCCCTTCTGGATCGTGCGCCGCTCCCGCCTCGATGCCTTCCTGGTGGAGCAGGCGATGGCTGCCGGCGCGGCCTTTGAGCCCGGGGTGCGGGTGCAGCGGATCGAGAAGGCGGCCGAGCACTGGTGCCTGGATGTGGTCGCCAGCGAGGGCGACGGGCAGCCCCGCCAGCTGCGGGCCCGGGCGGTGGTGCTGGCCGATGGCTCCGGCTCTCGCCACGCGGCGGCCCTGGGCCTGGGCCCCCGCCAGCCCCGCTATGCCACCACCGTGTCGGTGGAGGTGGAGGGCACGGTGCAGAATCCAGGCACGGCCCATTTCGGCTTCGGGCTGGTGCCCCAGGGCTTCTGCTGGGCCTTTCCCCGCGAGGGGGGCTTCAGCATCGGCCTGGGGCACTTCATTGGCCGCCCCCTGGAGGAGACCGCCGCCCTCGAGGAAGCGGATGCGGTGCTCAACCGCCTGCTGCCCAGCCTGGGCTTTGCGGCCGGCAGCGGCGAGCGCTGCCAGGGCCGGCTGCGGGTGTGGGACGGCCACCACCCCCTGCACGGCGACGGCATCGTGGTAGCTGGCGATGCCGCATCCCTCTGTGACCCCTTTCTGGCCGAGGGGCTCAGGCCGGCCCTGCTGAGTGGCTGCCGCGCCGCCGAAGCCATGCAGCGCTGGCTGAACGGCGATCAGATGGCCCTGGCGGGCTACAGCACGGCGATGCGCCAGCAGTGGGGCGAGTCGATGGCCTGGGGCCGGCGGATCGCCCAGGTGTTCTACCGGGTCCCGAGGGTGGGCTATCAGCTGGGCATCAAGCGACCCACCGCTCCCCAGCGGATCGCCCAGATCCTCTCGGGCGAGATGGGCTATGGCGACATCGCCCAGCGCGCCATCCGCCGGCTGCTGTTCCAGCGGGGCTAGATCTTGGTGCAGTCCTTGAGCTGACGCAGACGCTGGTCAATCGAGCCCAACAGCTCAATGGCGAACATCGGCGATTCCTGCACCGCAAACAGAAACTTCTCGCGGTTCATCACCAGCAGCCGGCATGGGCTCACCGCCTTGGCGTTGCCGTAGCGGCGGTGCTCGCTGGTCACCAGGGCTCCGGCACCGAACACGTCTCCGGCGTTGATCAACTCATGGCCCTCCTCACCGTTCCAGCTGAGCTGCACCTGTCCCTCCAGCAGGCCGAACATGCAATCGCCGGGATCACCGGAGTGGAAGATGGTTTCACCGGGTTCCACGGTCATCACCTCACCTTTGCTGGCAAGGGCGCGCATGGTGTCGAGTGCGTTCACAGCGTCGGGAAAACCACAGGGAATCTATCCACCATCAACCATCCAGTTGAAGAGCGGATTAAGGCCGTGGGCCGCAATCACAGGGGCCGGGCCAGGGCCAGGGCGGCCCCCAGGCCGCCGCGCACATCCTCGGGCGCGAGGCGACCATCCTTGTCGGTGTCGAGGGCATCGAACACCGCATCGCTGCCCAGCCATTCCTCACGGGTGATGCAGCCGTCGCCATCGAGGTCGTTGAGCAGAAAGATCTCCTGCACGGCATGGCCGAAGGCCGCCCCGCCCTCCAGCTCCGCCAGCCGGTGGGCCAGCTGGGCCTCCAGGGTCTCGATCGCCTTGCAGAAGCCGCGGATCCCCTCATCCAGCTTCTCGGTGGCCATCCGGTCGTCGGCCAGCATGCTGCGGAAACCGGCCTCATCCAGGTGGATCTGGGCCTCGGTGGGGGGCAGGTCGAAGGGGTTGAGCTTGCGCTCCAGCTCCCCATCGGTACTGCGCAGCTCGTCCAGCAGGGCTGGAGAGATCGTGAGCAGATCGCAGCCGGCCAGCTCGATGATTTCGTCGGCGTTGCGGAAACTGGCCCCCATCACCTCGGTCTTGTAGCCGTAGGTCTTGTAGTAGTTGAAGATCTGGGTCACGGACACCACGCCTGGATCTTCAGCCCCCGGATAGGACTCACGGCCGGTGGACTTCTTGTACCAGTCCAGGATCCTGCCCACAAACGGAGAGATCAGTGTCACCCCCGCCTCGGCACAGGCCACGGCCTGGGCAAAGGAGAACAGCAGGGTGAGATTGCAGTGAATGCCTTCCTTCTCCAGTTGTTGCGCCGCCCGGATGCCCTCCCAGGTGGAGGCGATCTTGATCAGCACCCGGTCGTTGCTGATGCCGGCGTCGTTGTAGAGGCCGATCAGCTTGCGGGCCTTGGCGATGGTGGCCTCGGTGTTGTAGCTGAGTCGGGCATCCACCTCGGTGGAGACCCGGCCCGGCACGATCCTGAGGATCTCCTTGCCGAAGGTCACACAGATCTCGTCGAGGGCCTCAAGCACCACAACATCGGCGCCGGCATCGGGGCCGACCGCCTGCCTCGACTCCCGCAGGGAGCGATCGATCAGCTCCTGGTAGGCGGGAATCTGGGCGGCGGCCAGGATGAGCGAGGGATTGGTGGTGGCATCCCGAGGGGTGAACTGGCGGATCGCTTCGATGTCGCCGGTGTCAGCGACCACCACGGTCATCGCGGCGAGTTGATCGAGCAGATTGGCCATGGCTGGCGGGGAGTGTCGGCTGCGGAATGCGCCGTTTGGACCAACGCTAGCCAGGATCCCGGGGGCAACCGACACCTGTCGTCGGGGCTTGCGGGAATGACCACACGGCCATCGGGCACAGGCAGCCTCAGGATTTGCGACCGGCCAGTTCTTCGGCTCTGGAGGGCGGGATCTTCTCCAGCACCAGCAGGGCGTCAATGATCTGGCGGGCCACCGGCGCTGCCACCGTGGAGCCATAGGCGTTGCCGCCCTTGGGTTCGTCCACCACCACCAGCACCACGTAGCGGGGATCCTCGATCGGCAGGTGACCCACGAAACTGGTGATCAGCGCGCCCGGGATGTAAACACCGCGATCCGCCTTCTGGGCGGTGCCGGTCTTGCCGCCGATGCGGTAACCAGGCACCTTGATGCCGAGGCTGTCGCTGCGGGCCACGGTCTGCTCCATCCAGCCCATCACGGTGCGGGTCACGGCCGGATCCAGCAGTTGCAGACCGGTAGCCGTGGGGGTGCCGGCCAGGGCGTCGCCGGAGCGCAGGCCGCGGGTGATGTGGGGACTGACCAGGCGGCCGCCATTGGCGAGCATGGCGTGCAGTTGGGCCAGCTTCAGGGGGGTGAGGGAGAAACCCTGGCCGAAGGCAGCCACAGCCGGCTCGATGGCGTGGCCGGTGAAAAGAGACCGGGATTTGAGCTGGCCTGCCACCGCTCCGGGCAGGTCGGTATCCGGCCGAGTGTCGATGCCGATGGTGTTCAGCCAGTGCCAGAAACGGTCGCGCTTCACCTGGGCCATGGCATTCACCATGCCCACGTTGCTGGAGACCTCCAGCACGGTGGCGAAGTCGATCTGGCCGTTGCCCTTGCGATTGGCGTTGAAGATCGGCCAGCCGCCGATGCTCAGCTGGCCGCTGTCGTACACGTGGCCCTTGGGATCGATGGCCTTCTCCTGCAGGGCGATCGCCAGGTTGATCGGCTTGAAGGTGGAGCCAGGCTCATAGAGGTCCTGAACCGACCACTCCCGGAACAGGGCGGGGTCGAATTTCCAGAACTGGTTGGGGTCGTAGGTGGGATAGGAGGCAAGGGCGAGCATCTCGCCATTGCGCACGTCCATCACCAGGGCGGCGGCCCGCTTGGCATTCCACTTCTTCACCTGGTTGGCCAGGGCCTGCTGGGCCACCTGCTGCAGGCGGGCGTCGAGAGTGAGCTGGAGGCGCAGGTCGTCGCCATAGAGAGAACCGGCCGCAAGGCCCTCCGGCAGGGGGGTGCCATCGGCGCCACGGCGCATGGTGACCGTGGATTCCTGGCGGTGCAGATCCCGGTCCCGGCTCTGCTCCAGGCCGGCCTGGGGTGCCCGCTCCAGATTGAGGAACCCCACCACGTTGGCGAACAGGGAACCCTGGGGATAGATCCGCTGGGGGTAGGCCTCGAGGTCGAGGCCGCTGATTCCCAGCTGGCGGATCCGGGACGCCGTTTCAGGATCGATGTCGGAACGGAGCTTCACACCACTGGGGCGGCCGGCCATCGTCTGCAGCAGGCTGTCGCCGGGCACGGCCAGCACCGCGGAGAGGCGGGCGGCAACCTCGTCCGGCTTGCGCACCTTCTGGGGATCGTCCCCTGGGAAGTTGAAGTATCGGGGGTGGGCCCAGAGGGTGAAGCGCTCTTCGTCGAGGGCCACCAGACGGCCGGTGCGATCGACGATGGTGCGGCGCTTGCCCAGGGGAGTCCGGGACTGGGTCTGGATCGCCCTGGCCCGGGACTGAAGATTGGCCGTGTCGATCACCTGCAGCCAGGCCAGGCGCACCGCCAGGCCCGCCAGTCCCAGGCTGAGCAGCAGGTACACCGCCACCATGCGGTGACCGGGGACGGGCTGGATGGCCACCACCCTGGAGCGCCGCGGAGTGGGAGCACGCAAACCGGAACGCCGGGGAGCCGCCTGAGCCATCGTGCCTCAGTAGCCGGCCGGGAGACGGTCCGGCGTGCTGGCCAGGGGGTTGAGGGCGGAGACCTGGAGAGCGGACAACCTGATGTCGGGGAGGCGCATGGGCAGATGCTGCCTGTGATCCACTTTCGCCTGGGGCGTGCCTGCTTCGGGGCGGGGAAGGTAGATCAGCTTTTCACTGCTGGTGGGAACCAGCCAACCGGGCTTGCGCACGGCAGAGAGGTAGTGCTGCTCCAGCAGCGCCGCCGACTCCTGCAGCCGGTGTTCCAGCACCTGGGCCGTCTCCAGCCGCTGGAAACTGTGCCCCCAATGGTTCTGCCAGTGCAGGGTGAGACCACTCAGGGCAAGCATGCACAGGCCCAGACCGGCCAGGGTGCCATCGGCGGCCTTGTGCAGCCCAGCCAGCAGGGGGGAGCGGCGAGCGGCCTGCCGGCTGGACAGCGAACCCTGGATCAGGGCGAGTGGACGGGTGCGGGCCGTCCTGGCCACGCCCCGACCCACAACGCCAAGGGCTTCCCTGGGGGAGATGCGGCGGGGCAGGTTCGCGGCGACCAAGAACTGAGATCCGAGTCCCGCAAGTCAACCACTCAGGCCGCGTACCAGCAAGGGGTGTGGGCCCGTTTGACTGCAGGCCCCGACAGCCCCGCCTAACCGGCGAGGAGCACCAGGTTGGTGAACGTGAGGCCATTCCAGAGGGCGTGCATCAGCACGCAGGGGGCCAGGCGGCCGCTGCGCAGCCGCAACCAGCCCAGTCCCAGGCCCAGCACCAGCAGGGGAGCCAGTTCTCCCAGGCTCAGGTGGGCCATGGCAAAGGTGAGGGCGCTGGCCAGCAGTCCGGGGATCGCCCCCCAGCGCAAGCCCAGCACCGGCAACAACACCCCCCTGAAGAGGGTCTCCTCGAACAGGGGAGCCAGCACCACCGCGGTGAAGCCGAAGCCGGCCAGGGCCCAGGGATCACGGGCCTGCAGCACCAGATCCAGCAGCGGATTGCTGCCACCGGGATCCCCCACCAGCCGGTCGATCAACCAGCCGCTCACCGCCACCAGGGGCAGCACCATCAGCAGTCCGGCGAACGCGCGGGCCAGGGCGCTGGCGAGGGGCCGCCACTGCCATTGCAGCCAGCCCCCGGCTGGGGGCGGCGTGGCGATCCCCCCCAGCTGCCGGGCCAGGATCGCCAGAGGGGGCACCATCAGTCCGGTGTAGAGCAGCACCACCTGCAGGCTCTGCTGGCGCAGGGGCTGGTCCGCCAGCGGGGCCAGCAGCCGCCCGCTGAGGGGGGCCAGCAGCAGGGGCACCCCCAGCTCGCCGAGCACCACAAACCCGCCCGCGATCAGCAGCGTCACGTCCACGAGGTTGAGCAGGGGGCCCTGCATGGGGGGGAGCACAAGGCGCCGGCGCCAGGCCAGCCACAGTTCGCGCAGCAGCAGGGAGAGGCCCACGAGCAGCAGGGCGCTGGGCAACCAGCTCACCCCCAGCAGGCGCAGGGCAGCCTGGCGCTGGACCTGCTCCAGCCTGCAGTCCGGCAGACCGGCCAGCCGCGGGCCATCCAGGGAGTCGCAGAGCAGCTGGCGGGTGAGCGGCGAGAGGCCAGGCGCCCAGCGTCCCACCTGAGCCGCCAGCCCAGGCCCGGAGCTCCCGTCGCCGCTCTCCTGCCGGCCCTGCTTCAGCCAGGCCAGCAGGGGGCGCTGCTCAGGGGGAACCAGGGCAGAGAGCTCGTCCAGCAGGGGTTCGCTCGGGGGCGGGTCCTTGGCAAGCCGTTGCAGCAGCACCTGCTGGAGCAGCTGATCGGGGGTACCCGATCCTGACTCCTGCAGCCGCTGCTCCTGAAGCTGGTTCGCCAGCTCGGCGGGCACGCCGGAGCCGATCAGCAGGGGCCGCAGACCATCCGGCAGGGCGGGAGCGGCCAGCAGCTCCAGCTGCAGCTGGCGAACCGACAGGGCCGGATTCACCGAGGGACGCTCCAGGCTCTCCAGCAGACCGCTCACCCACAGCAGCACGCTCAGGGCCAGGCTGAGCAGGGCGAGCAACACCTGCCAGCCAGCCGGCCGGCCCGGGATGGGGGCGGGCGACCGGGGAGAGGTGGGGGTCAAGGACTGGCAGGCGACGCTCCCATACGATGCTGCAGCGCAACCCTGGATCCGTGTCACTCCGGATTGTGCTGGTCCGCCACGGACTCAGCAGCTTCAATGTCGAGCACCGCATCCAGGGCCGCGACGACCTCAGCGCTCTCACCCCTGAGGGCGTGGACCAGGCCCTGGCCACCGGGCGGGCGCTGGCCGATCTGCCCCTGCAGGCGGTTTACAGCTCCCCCCTGCGCCGGGCCGCCGACACCTGCCGCCACCTGCTCAGCAGCCACGGCCAGGCCATCGAGCCCGGGTTCAGCGACCAGTTGCTGGAGATCGACCTGGAGCCCTGGAGCGGCCTGACCCGCGACGCCCTGCGCGAGCGCTTCCCCCAGCAGGAAGCGCTGTGGCGCCAGGCCCCCCACACCCTGGAACTGGAGCGGGCCGATGGGCGACGCTACAACCCCTTGGCCGAGCTACTGGAGCAGGCCGGCAGCTTCCGGCAGCTGCTGCTGAACCACCACGGCGATGCCCTCGACGGTGCCGATGCCACGGTGCTGGTGGTGGGCCATAACGCCATCCTGCGCTGCCTGGTGCTGGCGCTGCTGGGGCTGAACGGGGAGGGCTTCCGCCGGCTGCGCCTGGACAACGCCTCGGTGTCGGTGCTCAACCTCAGCCGCCAGGATGGCGGCCCCGTGCAGGTGCAGCTGGAATCACTGAACAGCACGGCCCATCTGGGATCACCCCTGCCCGCCAAGGGAAAGGGCTCACGCCTGCTGCTGGTGCGTCACGGGGAAACGGACTGGAACCGCCAGGGCCGCTTCCAGGGGCAGATCGACATCCCCCTGAACGCCAATGGCCAGGCCCAGGCGGAGGCGGCCGGCGGCTTCCTGGCGCCCGTGCCGATTCACCGGGCCTACACCAGCTCCATGGCCCGCCCCCGCCAGACGGCCGAGGCAATCCTGGCCAGCCACCCGGGTGTGCCCCTCACCAGCACCAGCGGCCTGGTGGAAATCGGCCACGGCCTGTGGGAAGGCCGCCTGGAGCAGGAGATCGCGGAGGGCTGGCCCCAGCTGCTGGCCGACTGGAAACGGGCGCCGGAAACCGTGGAGATGCCGGAGGGCGAAACCATCCACGAGGTGTGGGATCGCTCCTATGGCACCTGGCGAACGATCGCCACCAGCCTCGCTGCCGAGGAGACCGCCCTGGTGGTGGCCCACGATGCCGTGAACAAGACCATCCTCTGCGCCCTGCTCGGTCTCACCCCCGCCGACATCTGGACGATCAAACAGGGCAATGGCGGCGTGACGGTGGTCGACTACCCCCAGGGCGGCGGCGGCCAGGCGGTGGTGGCGGCGATGAATCTCACGGCCCATCTGGGCGGCGTGCTCGATCGCACCGCCGCAGGCGCCCTCTAGAGCGATGGCGGCTCCCCTGTGGCTCCACCAGGTGGACCTGCTGGCAGCCCCCGGCAGGCCCGTTGCTGCCGGCGACGCCCTGATCGACGGCCAGGGACGTCTGGACTGCTGGGGAGAGGGCGTGGCCGCCAGGGCCGAGGCCCTGGGCCTGGCCCCCACCGAGGCCCGGGGCTGGCTGCTGGCGCCAGCACTGGTGGATCCCCACTGCGTGTTGGAGCAGCCCTGGCACGGCCAGGAGGAAAACCTGGCCAGCCTGGCGGCGGCCGCCGCCGCGGGCGGCTACGGCACGGTGGCCCTGCTGCCCTGGGGCCAGCCCTGGCGTGACCGACCGGAGCGTCTGCAGGGGATGGCCTGGCCCGAACCGCTGCGCCTGCGCCTCTGGGGCAGCTTCAGCCGCGATGGCGACGACCAGGAGCTGGCCCTGCACCGGGAGCAGCTGGAGGCCGGCGCCATCGGACTGGCCTGCGCGGCGCACCTGCCGCCGCTGGGCCTGTTGGAACGGGGGCTGCTGCTGGGGGAGATGGGCCAGCGGCCCCTGCTGGTGGCTCCCCGCCAGGCGGACCTCAGTGGGGGTGGCTTCGTGCGCGAGGGGGTGGAGGCCCTCCGGGCGGGCTGGCCCCTCGATCCCCTGCTGAGCGAGACCCTGCCGCTCCAGAGCCTGCTGACCGTGGCGGCCGCCAGGGCGGAGCGGCAGCTGGTCCTGATGAACCTATCCACAGCGGCGGCGGTGGAGCAGCTGGCCACCGCCGACTCGCCACCTCCGGCCACCGTGAGCTGGTGGCATCTGGTGGCCGATGCCGCAAGCCTCCAGCCCACGGCCGAGGGCTGGCATGTGCAGCCCTCCCTGGGATCGCCCAGCGACCGGCAGGCCCTGATTGAGGGGCTGCGCCGGGGCCTGATCGGCGCCGTGGCCAGCCAGCATATGGCGCTGGATCCAGAGGAGCTGCTGCTGCCAGTGGACCAGCGCCGCCCTGGCCTGGCCGCCCATGGAGCCCCCCATGGCCTGGTGCTGCCGCGCCTGTGGCAGGAGCTGGTGGCGGGCCAGGGCTGGACAGCCGCCGAGCTCTGGGAGGTGCTGTGCTGGGGCCCGGCTGCCCTGATCGGCGAGAACAGAGAAGGCCTGCAGAGCGGCGGCCACCGCTGGCTGCTGTTCGACCCGCAGGCAACCGCCAGCTGGACAGGCCGTGACAGCCTCTCCCGTGCCGCCAATCAGCCCCTGCTGGGGACAGCCCTGCGGGGCCAGGTGCGCGCCACCGGGCTCACGGCTCCTGAGTCCTGGAGCCTGCCGGCAGCAGGCTGCCCGTCTGGTTGAAGGGGAAGAAGCGCCAGAAGGCCCGACCGATGATTTCGCGCTGGGGCAGGAACGGCCCTCCGGGCCAGAACCGGCCATCCCAGCTGTTGGCGCGGTTATCGCCGAGGGCCAATACATGGCCTGGCGGCACCACCGCATTGATGGTGCGGCACGGTCCCATGCCCTGGGGGTCGACCGGGCAGAGATTGCGCACCCATGGCTCACTCAGGGGCTGGCCGTCGATCGTGACCTTCCCCCGGGGGTCCACCACCACCCGTTCGCCGGGCAGGGCCACCACCCGTTTGATGTAGGCATCACAGGCCGGACTGGCCAGCCCGGGCAGGTTGCCCAGCACCGGCAGGTTCACCAGGGCACAGCGCAGGGGATTGCGGGACGTGCTGCTGGCCAGCACCGGGTCGAAGTGGTGGGGGGAGTGGAACACCACGATCTCGCCGCGGCGGGGAGCCCGGCGGCGGTAGGTGAGCTTCTCCACCAGCAGGCGGTCCTGGATCTGGAGCCCGGGGAGCATCGAGCCTGAGGGGATGTAGCGGGCCTCAACCAGAAACTGACGGATTCCCAAGGCCACCACCAGGGTGATGGCCACGCTGCGCCAGAAGGCCCAGGGGCTTTCCCCTGCCTGGTGCGCGGCTTGGTTGTGCTCACTCAATGGCTGCATCGGAACGGGCCCAGGGCAGATTAGGCGTGCCCCTGCGCCCCTCTGGCCCATGGCACGCCCCCGCTGGCTCAAGCCAAGCCCAACCGGCCAGCCCGATCGCGGCCAGCGCAACTGGGACCGCTTCGTGGCGATCTGGGCCAGCCTGAATCTGCTGTGGGTGGCCTTCGACCTCACCTACGTGCCCCTGCGCACGTTCTGGCTGCAGCGCAACCTGCACCCGATTCCCTCGGTACCCCTGGTGGTGCCGCTGCCCTTCCTGCCCGACATCACCCCGTGGGTCGACCCGATCAAGGGGATCGAACCCCATCGGGAAACCCAGGCCTACCTCGACCGGTTCGCCCAGCTTGACCAGGCGCTGCTGGCGGAGCCGGCCAGCGGTGCCAGAGCCCGGCCACTGCTGGCCCGGCAGGTGGAGCTCACCGAGCAGATGATCGACGGCAATCCCTTTCTGGCCTCGGGACAGAGCGCCACCCTGGAGAAGGTGAAGAACCGGCTGCGGCAGCGGGCCAACCGGGATTCAGCCAAGCAGGCGGCCCAGGTGCTGCTGAGTGAGTCCTGGCTATCAGCCCGCCCCTGGAGTGAAGAGCGCCGTTTCTGGCGGGAGCAGGTGCTGCCGCTGGTGGGGACCAACTACTGGCGCTCGATCGATGAAAACGCCCGGCCCACCGACCACGCCTGGCGCCTCGACCTGCTGCTCTTCCAGTGGGTGTTCGCCCTGGACATCCTGCAGCGGGTGCTGCGGCTGCGGCGGCGCCTGCCGGGGCTCAGCTGGCGGGATGCCCTGCTGCGCCGCTGGTTCGACCTGCCCCTGCTGCTGCCCTTCTGGCGCTGGCTGCGGCTGGTGCCGGTGGTGGAACGGCTGCAGACCTCCCGCCTGGTGAATCTCGAACCCCTGCGGGCGGTGGTGAGCCGGGGTGTGGTGGCACTGCTGGCCCTGGAGCTGTTCGAGGTGCTGGCCCTGCAGCTGCTGGACGGCCTGCAGGGCCTGGTGCGATCGCCGCGCCTGCCCCAGCGGCTGCGGGCCCTGCGCAGCCACCAGAGCGTGGTGCGTTCGGAGGATGAACGGGAGCTGGTGGAACTGGTGCGCATCTGGGCGCCCCTGTTGCTCACCCAGGTGGCCCCCCGGCTGGCGCCTGAGCTGCAGGGCCTGCTCGACTACACCCTGCGCCAGAGCCTGGAGCGCTCCGTGGTGCCGGCGCCCCTCCGCCAGCTCAGGCCGCTGCTGCAGGTGGAGTCGGGCATCAGCCGCCAGCTGGCCGGCGGCATGGTCGACAGCCTGCTCGACCTGTCGCGGCGCTCGGGAGAACGGCTGGCCCAGCGCGACGACCGCCAGCTGCAGTTGCTGCGCCAGTGCATCGACCGCTTCTGGGAGGAACTGGCCCTGGCCCTGGAGACCGGCACGGCACTGCAGCGCTCCCAGGACCTGATGTGCGCCCTGATCGAGGGGGTGAAGGGCACGTACCTCAGCCAGATCAACCGCTCGAGCATCGAGGCGCTGATCCAGGAACTCGACCTGCTGATGGCCAGCGCCCGGGATCGGCAGGACAAAGGGGAGAGCAACGGCGGCACCGAGGGATCAGCACTCAGCTGAACAGACCATCCCACTCGGCCTGTTGAAAACCGGTGACCGTGCGGCCATCATCGAGGATGAGGAAAGGACGCTTGATCAGCTTGCCGTCGCTGGCCAGTGCCGCAAGCAGAGTGGGCTCATCCATCGCCTGCACCGCTGCAGCACCGAGGGCCCGGTAGCTCTGGCCACTGGTGTTGAGCAGCCGCTTGCGTCCCAGCTGGGCAAGGGCCTGCTGCAGCTCCCCTGCTGAGGGGGGCTGCAGCGTGATGTCGATGAGCTCCAGCTGCTGGTCGGGCGAGGGAGGATCCACTGAGGGGCTATGACCCCTGGATTGGAGCCAGGCGATCGCCTTGCGGCAGGTGGAGCAGCGGGGGTAGCTGTAGAGCTTCAAGCGCGGCCGCAGCGAGGGTTCAGCGACCCACCAGCGACTTGAGTGCGCCCAGCAGGCTGTTGGACCCCTGGCCCACGCCGGAGTCCGGCCTGGTGCGCACGGTCACGTCGCCATTGACGGTGGTGCGGCAGCTGAGGCGATAGTTGGCGGGCCGATCAGCCAGGTACACCTTCTCAACATCGGAGCGGGGCGAGAGGTTCTGCATCCCCTCCACCACTTCCATCACACAGGTGCCGCACTGGCCCAGGCCACCGCAGTTGTTGAGATTGTTCAGCCCCTTGTAGGGATTGATGCCCGCGTCGAGGGCTGCTTTGCGCAGATTCGCCCCCTCGATGCATCCCACCTGCTGGCCTTCCTGTTCAAAACGGATGGTGGGCACGGTCGGACGGGAGGTGAACGCGCCGCCAAACTTAGGCCCACCGGGGTCCGCCTGCCTAGCATCGCGTCCAGTTGTTGCCGGGACGTGCAGCAGGCAGGGGACTTCGACCTGGTGGCCCAGCATCTGATCCCGGGCTACGCCAGCCTGGCCCGGCTGGGGGTGGCCCTGCTGGCGGCCTCCCTCTGCGCCTCCCGGCCAGGGGCGCGGGTGCTTGTGGCCGGCTGCGGCACCGGGGCAGAACTTGTCGAGGCCAGGGCCCAGCGGCCGGATTGGCTGGTCACCGCCCTCGATCCATCGGCAACGATGCTGGCGGCAGCCCGTGCCCGCCTCGGCCCGGCTCCGGCGGAGGCGATCCAGTGGCGCCAGGCCCGGGTGGAGGACCTGGAGGGCAACGAGCGGTTTGCCGGCGCCCTCTCGGTGCTGGTGCTGCAGTCCCTCCCCGATGACGGCACCAAGCTCACCTTCCTCAGCGCCCTGGCCCGCAGCCTGGAACCGGGCGCCCAGTTGTTGCTGGTGGACCTGATGGCAGCGGAACGCTCCCCACTCCAGGCCCAGGTGCAGGAGGCCTGGCTCGGCTTTCAGCGGGCCAGCGGTCTGGGTGAGCTCGACGATCCGCTCGCCGCCCCGACCCATGGCCTGCACCCGATCGGTCTCTCCCGGCTCACGTCCCTGCTCAATGCGGCCGGCTTCGGCGATCCGGCCCGGGTGTTTCAGGCCCTCAACGTGGAGGGTTTCCTGATTCAGCGGGCAGCCTGAGCCGCGGCGGCGGCCACACAGCGCTCCAGCAGATCGGGCACCGCGCCGGCATCCAGCCAGCCGGTGATCTCGGTCACCCGGCCCTCCAGGCTCTTGTAGGTGCGGAAGAACTCGGCCACCTCCTCCAACTGGTTGCTGGCGATCTGGCGGATCGAATGAATGCTTCTGTGGAGCTGGCTCGCCTCGGGAACGCAGATCAATTTGCCGTCGTGGGCTCCGCTGTCCACCATGTCGAGGATGCCGATCGGCCGGGCACGGATCAGGCAGCCGGCGAAGGTGGGCTCCTCCATGATCACCATGGCATCGAGAGGGGCTCCGTCCTCGGCGAGCGTGTTGGGAACGAAGCCGTAATCGAAGGGGTAGCGCACCGAGGAGTGCAGGATGCGGTCCAGGGCCATCACGCCCGCCTCGGCGTTGTATTCGTATTTATTGCGGCAGCCCGCCGGGATCTCCACCACCAGATTCACCAGCCCTGGCGCTGGGGATGCCGGCAGGTGACGGAGATCCATGCAGGGTGGCGGAACCGGGGGGAATGGGGCGACCGGCCACTACGGCCACCAGGGGAACCGTGATGCTGAGGATGCCGATCAGGGCGCCGCAGAGGGCAGCCAGGGGTTGGAGGCCCGGACTGAAGGGATCCTCGCCATTCTCTCCCGATTCCTGGGCGGATTGCTCAACCAGCTCCCTGCTGCTGCGTGAGGGAGACAGAGCCTCCGTTGCCCCGTGGGACCCGTGCCTGGTTGGTGTGTTCATAGAGAGGGCACGGTTCCCTTGAACCAAGCTGGGCCTCGCGGCTTGGTCTGTGGAGCCTGGGTTCAGGGGATGGGTGCCGGCAGGCCGGGAAGCCCGGCTCGAAAACTGGTGAGGTCATCTTGCCACCAACGGCCCCGGACTGACAGGTGCGGTGGTCCGTATTGGCGTAGTGCTGCCACCTCAGGCAGCAGGGCGGGAGTGCTGATCAAAGCGACTGGCAGTTTCATTGCGCAGGGCCGGCTGGGAATCCAGGCGATCCAGGCGCTGGCGGATGGCCCTCAGCTCGTCAAGAATTGAGCCCAGCAACTGCTGGGTGGCCGTGGAGGGGGAGTTCAGCACCTCCACCGTCACCTCCTTGATCCGCAGCACATCCCTGGCGAAACGGGCCACCTCGTTGGGGTGAAACAACAGCGGATCCTTCTGATCGCTGCGGTATTCGGGGTTGAGGCGGCGGGGATTGAAGGGGGGGTTGAGATTGCGGGGGTCGGTGTTGGTGTAGCGGTACACCGAGGCGCGCGAGCGATTGAGAGCCTTCTGCACCTCGTCGATGCCGATCAGGGCTTCAGCGGACTGGGACGGGGAATCCGCGCCAGCCGCGGCCGGTGACAACGCGCCCGGCACAAGCTGGGGGAGGGAGGCATCGGCCAGGGGGGCAGCCGGGAACGACTGAATCCCATCAGCCCCAGCCGCCGCCTGATCCGCAGCGGCGCCTCGGGGAACCACGTCTCCCAGGACATTGACATCGTCCAGGCCTGAGGGGCGATGGGGCAAGTCGAGCGCTTCAGAGCGATCCTGGATCCCGCCGGTCATGGCGCCATCGGCCTGTTCACCCCGGCTGCGATCCTGCTCATATCGGCCCAGGTTCACGGAGCTGCCTGGACCGGAGAGCATGAGTCTTGATTGGGACTAACTAGATTCTTTTAACTTAGCAGATCGCATCCGCATGGGATGTCCTCCCTGCTACCCGCTCCACAGGGCAGTGAAGGGTCGGGAAGGGAACCGCTGGGCCCGTGACCGCTGGGCCAGTGGTAGCTTCCGCGCGACCCCTGCCTGCTGCTGCCATGCGCGTCTCCCGCCTGATGCTGGTGACGCTGAGGGACGATCCGGCCGAGGCCGAGATCCCGTCCCACAAACTGCTGCTCCGGGCTGGCTTCATCCGCCGCCTCTCCCCTGGGATCTACGCCTATCTCCCCCTGATGTGGCGGGTACTGCGCAAGGTGGCCCAGGTGGTGCGGGAGGAAATGGACCGGAGCGGGGCCCTGGAAACCCTCCTGCCCCAGCTGCAACCTGCCGAGCTCTGGCAGCGCAGCGGCCGCTGGGCCGGCTACACCGCTGGGGAGGGGATCATGTTCCACCTGGAGGATCGGCAGGGCCGGGAGCTGGGGCTCGGCCCCACCCACGAGGAGGTGATCACCACCCTGGCGGCGGATCTGCTGCGCTCCTACCGCCAGCTACCGGTGAATCTCTATCAGATCCAGACCAAATTCCGCGATGAGATCCGTCCTCGCTTCGGCTTGATGCGGGGCCGGGAATTCATCATGAAGGACGCCTATTCCTTCCATGCCGACGAGGCCTGTCTGCGCGACACCTATGGGGCGATGGACCAGGCCTACCGGCGGATCTTCGCCCGCTGCGGCCTGCGCGCCGTGGCCGTGGAAGCCGACAGCGGCGCCATCGGCGGCTCCGCCAGCCAGGAATTCATGGTGACGGCGGACGCCGGCGAGGACCTGATCCTGGCCAGTGGCGACGGCCGCTATGCCGCCAATCAGGAGCGGGCGGTGTCGTTGCCGGCGGAGGCGGTTCCCCTGCCAGGCGGGGTGCGCCAGGGCGGCCGCGGCGAGGAGCTGGCCACCCCGGGGCAGACCACGATCGAGGCCCTGTGTGCGGGCCATGGTTTCCAGGCCAGCCAACTGGTGAAGGTGTTGCTGCTGCTGGCCCGCTTCGAGGATGGCCTGCGCCAACCGCTGCTGGTGAGCCTGCGCGGCGATCAGGAACTCAATGAGGTGAAGCTGGCCAATGCCGTGGTGGGCCGCCTCGGCGACGATCACGGTGCCCTGCTGGGGGTGGATCCGCTTACCCCGGAGCTGCTGCGCAGTGAGGGCCTCAGCCTGGATCTCTCGACCCTGCCCCTGGGCTACCTGGGCCCTGACCTGGACGATGCCCTGCTCGGCGACCAGGAATTGGTGGTGGATCTGTCGGAAGCCAAAGCTGGGATTGCCGGGGTGGCGACGCTCGATCAACCGAAGCCCTTGCTGCAGCGCAGCTTCCTGCGCCTGTTCGATCCCACCGCCATCGCCCTGGAGGCCTTTGTGTGCGGAGCCAACCGGGTTGACGGCCACCGCGTGGGCGCCAGCTGGAGCGGCCTGGGCCTGCAGCCGACGGCCGCTGCGGTGGTGGATCTGCGCAACGCCCAGGCCGGCGACCGCTGCCTGCACGATCCCGACCAGCGGCTGGAAGCCAACCGGGGCATCGAGGTGGGCCACATCTTTCAGCTGGGGCGCAAATACTCCACCGCCATGGATGCCTGCTTCACCGGCGAGAGCGGCGAGCGCCAGCCCTTCTGGATGGGCTGCTACGGCATCGGCGTGTCCCGGCTGGCCCAGGCGGCGGTGGAACAGCACCACGACGCCAACGGCATCCGCTGGCCCCTGGCGATCGCCCCCTTCGAGGTGGTGGTGGTGCCCGCCAACGTGGGCGATGAGCAGCAGGCCAGCCTGGCGGAACAGCTGTACGGCGAACTGCAGAACGCCGGGGTGGACGTGCTGCTCGATGACCGCACCGAGCGCGCCGGCGTGAAGTTCAAGGATGGCGACCTGCTCGGCATTCCCTGGCGGGTTGTGGTGGGCCGGGCCGCCGCCGAGGGCCTGGTGGAGCTGGTGGACCGCCAGGGGACGGAACCCGAGACCGTGGCGGCAGAAGCCCTGCTCGGGCTGCTCCTCCCCCGGATCGAGCAGCAGCGCCGGGGCCTGGCCTAGGCGTTCAGGGCCCTCGGGGTGGCCGAGGGGCACTGCCTAGGATTACGGCCCTCCCGCCGCCACCCCGATGCCAGCCTCCCTCGACACGGTGCTCGAGCCGTTTCGCGTCCTGGCGCGCTGGTGGCGCGGCTCCATCAAGGCGCTCCCTGCCCTGGCCCTGTGCCTTTGCCTCCTGCTGGGCGCCTGCAGCAACGCGGCGGGTGGGCTCAGCGGCAACTACGTGGACGACACCGTGGCGGTGGCCGATTCGCTGCTGGCCACGATCGCCCTGCCGGCGGAGGATCCCGGTCGGGGCGATGCCGAGAGCCAGGCCCGCAGCTTGATCAACGACTATGTGGCCCGCTACCGTCCTCGGGCTTCGGTGAATGGCCTGGCCTCCTTCACCACCATGCAGACCGCCCTCAATTCGCTGGCCGGCCACTACGCCAACTACCCCAATCGTCCCGTGCCCGACGCCCTGCGCGAGCGCCTCAGCAAGGAGCTTCAGAAAGCGGAGCGGAACGTGGTTCGCGGCACCTGAGCGGGCCTTAAATCGGGAACTGTTCGGGCCCTTTACGAAGGGGCCCGCCGTCTGAGAGGCTCCCTGATTGTGCTTCAACGCGGCTTCGGGCCGCCGTCTCCTTGGCCAACGTCGTCGTCATCGGTGCGCAGTGGGGTGACGAGGGCAAGGGCAAGATCACCGATCTCCTCAGCCGCTCCGCCGATGTGGTGGTGCGCTACCAGGGCGGAGTGAATGCCGGCCACACCATTGTGGTGAACAACCAGGTGCTCAAACTGCACCTGATTCCCTCCGGCATCCTCTATCCCGACACGGCCTGCCTGATCGGCTCCGGCACCGTTGTGGATCCGCGGGTGATGCTCGGGGAGCTCGACATGTTGATCGAGCTGGGCATCGACGTGGCCGGCCTCCAGCTGGCCTCCACCGCCCACGTGACCATGCCCTACCACCGCCTGCTGGATCAGGCGATGGAACAGCGCCGCGGCGACCGCCGCATCGGCACCACCGGCCGGGGCATCGGCCCCACCTATGCCGACAAGTCGGAGCGGAACGGCATCCGGGTGATCGACATCCTCGACGAGACCCGCCTGCGCGACCGCCTGGCCGGGGTGCTGGCCGAGAAGAACGAGATCCTGCAGAAGCTCTACGGCCTGGAGCACCTGGACTTCGAGGCGATGGTGAGCGAGTACGTGGCCTACGGCCAGCGCCTGGCCCCCCACGTGGTGGACTGCACCCGCGCCATCCACAGCGCCGCCCGGGCCCGCAAGAACATCCTGTTCGAGGGGGCCCAGGGCACCCTGCTGGATCTGGACCACGGCACCTACCCCTATGTGACCTCGTCCAATCCGGTGAGCGGCGGCGCCTGCATCGGCGCCGGTGTGGGCCCCACCCTGATCGACCGGGTGATCGGCGTGGCCAAGGCTTACACCACCCGGGTGGGTGAGGGCCCCTTCCCCACCGAACTGGAGGGCAGCCTCAACGACCATCTCTGCGACCGGGGCCACGAATTCGGCACCACCACCGGCCGGCGTCGCCGCTGCGGCTGGTTCGACGGTGTGATCGGCCGCTACGCCGTGGAGGTGAACGGTCTCGACTGCCTGGCGATCACCAAGCTCGACGTGCTCGACGAGCTCGACGAGATCCAGGTGTGCGTGGCCTACGAGCTCGACGGCCAGCGGATCGAGTACTTCCCCAGCAGCGCCGAGGATTTCGCCCGCTGCCAGCCCATCTACGAGACCCTGCCCGGCTGGCAGGCCTCCACGGCCGATTGCCGCAGCCTGGAGGATCTGCCGCCCACCGCCATGAGCTATCTGCGCTTCCTGGCCGAGCTGATGGAGGTGCCGATCGCCATCGTGTCGCTGGGCGCCGACCGCGACCAGACGATCGTGGTGGAGGATCCCATTCATGGTCCCAAACGGGCCCTGCTCAGCGCCTGAGTCCTCGGCGTCCCACCCGCGCTTCAGCTGGCAGCGCTTCACCTGCCAGCCCTTCACCCCACCCCCCTCTCCCCATGACCGCCAAGAGCCTGGATGTCGTCGGCATCGGCAATGCCATCGTGGACGTGCTGGTGCAGTCGGATGACGCCTTTCTGGCCAGCCATGGCCTCACCAAGGGCACCATGGCTTTGGTGGATGAGGATCAGGCCGAACGGCTCTACGCCAGTGTGGGCGCCGGCCTGGAGACCTCCGGCGGATCGGCGGCCAACACCCTGGCGGGCATCGCCCAGCTGGGGGGCCGGGCCGGCTTCATCGGCCGGGTGCGCGACGACCAGCTCGGCGCCATCTTCAGCCACGACATCCGCGCCGTGGGCACCCGCTTCGACACGCCGGCGGCCAGCAGCGGCCCCTCCACGGCCCGCTGCCTGATCCTGGTCACCCCCGATGCCCAGCGCACCATGTGCACCTACCTGGGGGCCTCGGTGGGGCTCGATCCCGCCGATCTCGACCTGGAGCTGGTGGCCCAGGCCAAGGTGCTCTATCTGGAGGGTTACCTCTGGGACAGCGAGGCCGCCAAGCGGGCCTTCATCGCCGCCGCCGAGGTGGCCAGGGCCAACGGCGGTGAGGTGGCCCTGAGCCTCTCCGATGCCTTCTGCGTGGAGCGCCACCGCGACAGCTTCCAGGAGCTGGTGGATGGCCATGTGGACATCCTTTTCGCCAATGAAATGGAGATCACCTCCCTCTACAGCACCGCCAGCTTCGAGGAGGCGCTCGAGCAGGTGCGCGGCCGCTGCCGCGTCGCCGCCCTCACCCGCAGCGAGCAGGGGTCGGTGGTGCTGGCCGACGGCACCTGCCACAGCGTCGCCCCCTACAGCCTCGGCCCGTTGGTGGACACCACCGGCGCCGGCGACCTCTACGCCGCCGGTTTCCTCCATGGCTGGACCCAGGGGCTGCCGCCAGAGCGCTGCGGCCAGCTGGGCTCCCTCTGCGCCGGCCAGGTGGTCACCCAGCTGGGGCCGCGCCCCCAGTGCGATCTGGTGGAGCTGGTGCGGCGTCACCTGGGCTGAGCCCGCAGCTGGCGGCCAGCCAGCTGGCGTAGGCCGGGCTGCACTGGGCCTGCCAGTGGATCCACTCCGGCGTGGAGTAGCTGTGCAGCTGGTGCACCGCCGCCTCCAGCTCCGCCCGGCGGCTGGGGTGGGACTTGATCAGCAACTGCACCTCCACACCCCGCTCCTGGCTGCCTTGCCAGTGGTAGAGGGAGGTGATGGGCTGAAGAGCCACGCAGGCCGCCAGGCGCCTGGCCAGCAATGCCTCCGCCAGGGCCTCAGCAAGCGCTGGGCTGGCTTCGGTGGTGAGGGCCAGCAGCAGGGAGGCGGGCTGGGCGCCGCACTCGGGCAGGACCATTCATTCCGGATGCTCGGCGCTCCAGGCTGCCAGCAGCCGCACCAGTTCGGCATGGGTGCCCATGCGCAGCGCCATGGCTCGGGCCATGACCGGTGGTGGCTGGCGCAGCAGCAGCAGCCGGCAGCCCTGGTCTAGAGCCACCCTGCGCCAGAGGGTCTCGGTGGGGGGGCCGGACTGGCGCGCCACGATCGCCTCGATCCGCCAGCGCCGCACCAGGGCGCTCTCCACGGAATCAGCCAGCGCCAGGGGCTGCAAACAGGCCAGCCGCTCCGGCGCCAGCCCGGCCCGCAGGGCCTGCTGCAGGGCCCCCGGCCGGGGCAGCACCCGGGCGTGGTGCAGGGCCCCGGGCGTGGCCGCCACGGCCTCGGCCAGGTGGCGGGCGCCGATCGCCAGCAACAGCCGCCTGCCGGCGAGGTCGGCGGCGGCCAGATCCGCCAGCCGCTCCAACCAGTGCATGCCTTCAGGGGGCTCCAGCCCGGCCGTTTCCAGCCGCAGCAGACGCAGCAGGGGCACGGCGGCCTGGTCGCAACCCTGCTCCAGCTGCCGGTGGATCACCTGGGCAAAGGGGTGGGCGGCGTCAATCACAGCCCGGAAGGGGCAGCCCTCCAGACGGGCGGCCTCCAGGGCCCGCCGCAGGGGCTCACTGCCCCCCAGGGCCCCCACCTGCAATTCCAGGCGAGGATGGGAGGGATAGGCACGGGCCGCTTCCGCCGTGACCACGCTCACCCGCAGCGGCCAGCCCTGCTCCAGCACGGCCCGGGCCAGCGGCGGGCCGTCGCCGGTACCGCTGAACAGCCAGACGCGCCCGGCCGGGTGGTGGTCGCCGGGGCCGCAGTGCATCAGGATGGCTGCCACGATTGCAAGGGACCGGCGTGAACCACTGTGTGCTGGAGGTGGATGTGCTGGAGGCCCCCCAGGTGCGTTACACCCAGGACAACCAGACGCCCGTGGCCGAGATGCTGGTGCAGATCGACGGGCTGCGGCCGGACGACCCACCAGGCCAGCTGAAGGTGGTGGGCTGGGGCAATCTGGCCCAGGACCTGCAGAACCGGGTCCAGCCCGGCCAGCGGCTGGTGCTGGAAGGGAGGCTGCGCATGTCCACGGTGACCCGCCAGGACGGGGTGAAGGAAAAGCGGGCCGAGTTCACCCTGGCCCGCCTTCACCCCCTCGGCGCGGCCAGCGGCTCCCCCACGGCCCAGACCACAACTCAGACCCCGGCCCCGACCCGAGCAGCCCCGGCCCCGGCCAGCCCCCAGCCCGCCCGCAGGGCAGCCGCTCCAGCTCCGGCGGCGCCGCCCCAGCCCAGCTGGAACACCTCCCCCTTGGTGCCCGACCTGCCGGACGACGACGACATTCCCTTCTGAACGTCTGCTCAGCCGGCAGCGAGTCGGTCGAGCAGTTCGCCCAGCTCCCGCTCCAGCGCCGCCAGGTCCAGCCGCCAGTCCGGCCAGGCGCCACTGTCGAGCTGACGCAGCAACCAGAGTCGATCGGCCTGCAGCAGCTCCAGCAACTCGGCCGTGGAGCAGGAGTTGGGGTCGACAGCAGCCCCGGCAGTCGCTTGGTCGGCCGCCTCTGCCGCAGGCTCCGCAGGATCGGGCGCGTCGGCCATGGGAATACAGGAAGATGGCTCGTATGCAAGCACTTCTCTCACCCGGCAGTCTGGTCACCGTGGCCGGGGCCGTCCTCTCGGTGATCGGCTGGATCGGCTATGCCACCGGCAATCCCAACCTCAGCCTGCCCACGATCTTCTACGGCATCCCGATCCTGCTGGGCGGTCTGGCGCTGAAGTCGTCGGAGCTGGCGCCGGCCCGGCGGCTGACGCCGGCACCGGCCCTGCGCAGCCTGCGGGAGCTTCCCGAGAGCGAAGCGCTGCGCAAGCTTGTGGCCGATGTGGTGCGCTGGCGCTATGGCCAGAAGGCCCACCTGGAGAGCTCCCTGGAGGTGCTCAAGCTCTGGGATGAGGAGCAGCCCCCCCAGCTTGAGAGCGTGGAGGAGCTCGACTGCAACGGTGCCTATGGCATTCGCCTGCTGTTCGCCACGGGCGGGGTACCGTTCAGGCTCTGGCAGGAACGACAGGAACGTCTGGGCCGTTTCTTCGGGCCCGGCCTGGTGGCGAAGCTGGACCAGGTGGACGACGCCCATCTGCGCCTCTCCCTGCTGCCCGAGACGGCCCAGGCCGCTGCCGAGGCCTGAAGTCCCCGCCGCGCCGCCCACCCCCAGCCCAGTTGCCGTGAGCCAAGACCCCACCATCAGCCACACCGACGTCCTGCGGGTCTCGGTGCTCAGTGAGGCCCTGCCCTACATCCAGCGCTTCTCCGGCCGCCGGGTGGTGGTGAAGTACGGCGGGGCGGCGATGGTGAAGGCCGAGCTGCGCGACGCGGTGTACCGCGACCTGGTGCTGCTGGCCTCGGTGGGGGTGCAACCCGTGGTGGTGCACGGCGGCGGTCCGGAAATCAACGACTGGCTGGGCCGGCTGAACATCGCCCCCCAGTTCCGCGATGGCCTGCGGGTGACCACGCCGGAAACGATGGACGTGGTGGAGATGGTGCTGGTGGGGAGGGTGAACAAGCACATCGTGAACGGCATCAACCTCGTGGGGGGTCGGGCCGTTGGGCTGTGCGGCAGCGACGGCAGCCTGGTGCGCGCCCGCACCTACGGCGAGGGGGACCACGGGCTGGTGGGCGAGGTCCAGGCGGTGGACCCGGCGGTGCTGTTCCCCCTGCTGGATGCGGGCTACATCCCGGTGATCTCCAGCGTGGCCGCCGACCGGGAGGGCCAGGCCCACAACATCAACGCCGACACCGTGGCCGGGGAGCTGGCGGCGGCCCTGCAGGCCGAGAAGCTGATCCTGCTCACCGACACCGCCGGCATCCTGTACGACCGCGAGGATCCCGCCTCCCTGGTCCGCCAGGTGAGCCTCAGTGGGGCCCGCCAGCTGATTGCCGAGGGGGTGGTGAACGGCGGCATGACCCCGAAGACCGAGTGCTGCATCCGTGCCCTGGCCCAGGGGGTGGGAGCGGCCCACATCGTGGATGGCCGGGTGCCCCACGCCCTGCTGCTGGAGGTGTTCACCGATGCCGGCATCGGCACCATGGTGGTGGGCAGCGACCGGCAACTGCAGCCCTGAGGCCGGCCCGTGCCCGCTGAGATGGCCCCGATTCCAGATCCCCTGGCCGCGGCCCGCCTGGCCCTGGAGCGGGGTGATTACGGCCGGGTGGTGGCCCAGCTGGAGCCCCTGATCGCCACCTATCCACCGGCAACCATCACCGGAGCCCAGCTGCAGCTGCTGCTGGCCACAGCGCTGATGGGCCAGGGGAACAGCGTGCGGGCCATGGCCTGCTGCCGGCAGGTGAAGCGCTGCGCCGATCCCACCCTGCGGGCCCAGGCCCGAGATCTGCTCACGGTGCTGGAGGCCCCGGCCCTGGAGCGGCCGCGGCACTGGTCGCTCACCCTGCCGGAGCTGGGGGAAGCCGAGCCGCTGGCCGGACGCCTGCAGCAGATCGCCCGCAGCCGCCGCAGCCGCCAGAGTGCGCCCCCGCCGCCGGCACCACCGGTGGGCCCCACCCGCGCGCCCCTGGGCTTTGCCGCGCTGGTGCTCTCGCTGCTGTTGCTCGGTCTGCTGCTGGGGGGCTGCGTGCAGATCCGGGCCGAACTGCACTTCGGCGCCCCGGGCCGCCTGCAGCTGGTGGAGGAGCTCAGCCCGCCGCCGGGCCATCCCGCCAGCGGCTGGCAGCGGCAGTTCAGTGCCGCCCTGCGCCAGCTGGGACTGCGGCCCGAGGCAGCCAGCCGGGGCCACGGCCACACCGGAATTGAACTGGAGCGGCTGGCGGGGGCCATGCAGCCGTCGGGCGCAACCCTGGGGCTGCTGCAGGAGAGCCTGCTGGCGGCAGGGCGGTTGGCAGGCGCTGAGATCCCTGCACCAGCCCTGCACTGGCAGGAGCGCAACTGGCTGGTGGGGGTGCGCCAGGAGCTCGCTCTGGAGCTCGATCTGCGGGCCGTGGAGCCCGTGCCGGGGCTGGCAGTCAGCCTGGATCTCGTGCCGCTGCGCCAGCGGGCGGTGCGCCTGGCCAGCCCCGAACCGGTGCGGCCGCAGGGCGATGGGGATCGCACCCGGCTGCGCTGGCCCCTGCGGCCGGGAGCACTGAATCGCCTGCAACTCAGCTGTTGGCGCTGGAGCGCGCTGGGGCTGGGGGCCGTGGGAGTGGTGCTGTTGCTGGCCGTGGTGCTCGCCCTGGCGAGCCTGCGCCAACGCCTGGGCTTCGGCTGGCCCCAGCTTCCGGCCTGAACCAGCCAGCCGGCGGGCAACCGCTCAGAGGGTGAGTGGGTCGGGGTCGATGGCCAGGCCCACCTGGGGCGGCAGGGCTCGGCGCAGTTCGGCTTCCTGGGGCAGGGGCAGAGGGCTGCCTGCGGGCCCGTGCAGCAGCAGCTGCCAGCGGCTGCGGCCCGCCACCCGGGCCACGGGGGCGGGGGCGGGGCCGATCAGCCACCACCCGGCAGCCTCCACCGCTGGCCGGATCTGCTCGGCGATGGCAGCGGCGCTGGTGGCCGTGCCGCTGGCGGAGATGCCGCTGAAGCGCAGCAGGCAGGCCCGGCTGAAGGGCACCAGCCCCCCCTGCTGCCGCAGCCGGGCCTCCTCGGCAAGGAAGCGGTCGTAGCGGCCGTCCACCAGGTGGCGGATCACCGGATGGTCGGGGCAGTAGGTCTGCACCAGCACCTCTCCGGGGCGCTCGCCGCGGCCGGCACGGCCCGCCAGCTGCAACAACAGCTGCAGGCTCTGCTCGCCGGCCCGCAGGTCGGGCCGGTGCAGCAGGCCGTCAGCCGCCAGCACGGCGGCCAGGGTCACCCGGGGCAGGTCCATGCCCTTGGCCAGCATCTGGGTGCCCACCAGCACGTCGGCATCCCCGGCCGCGAAGCGTTCCAGCAGGCGGCGATGGCCGTCACGGCCGCGGGTGGTGTCCCGGTCGAAGCGCAGCACCCGCAGGCCATCCAGTTCATGGGCCAGCTGGTCCATCACCCGCTGGGTGCCCGCCCCGAAGGGCTTGAAGGCCGTGGAGCCGCAGTGGCCGCAGCGGTCGGCCAGCTCGGCGCGGTGGTCGCACCAGTGGCAGCGCAGCCACTCCCGGCCACAGGAACGGTGCACGGTGAGGGCCACATCGCAGTGGGGGCAAAGCACCACCTCGCCGCAGCTGCGGCAACTGAGGAAGGCGTGGTACCCCCGACGCGGCACCAGCACCACCGCCTGCTCCTGCCGCTCGCCCAGCCGCTCGAGCCGCTCCATCAGCGGCCGGCTCAGCAGCCGGCGGTGCCCCTCCGCCAGTTCCTGGCGCATGTCCACCAGGTGCACTGGCGGCAGGGGCCGCTGGCCGATGCGCTCGGGCAGCCGCAGCAGTTGGCTGGAGGGCGGCTCCGCCTGGCAGCTGAGCCAGGATTCCAGCGAGGGGGTGGCGCTGCCCAGCACCAGCCGGGCGCCGCTGAGCCGCGCGCGCAGCCGTGCCACGTCGCGGGCGTGGTAGCAGGGCATCGGGCTCTCCTGCTTGTAGGAGCTGTCGTGCTCCTCGTCGAGCACGATCAACCCCAGGCGGGCCAGGGGCAGGAAGATCGCCGAGCGGGTACCCACCGCCAGCAGGGGCGCCCCCCCCAGGCAACGCCGCCAGCTGGCCACCCGGGCGCCGTCGGCCATGCCGCTGTGGAACTCCACCACGCCCGCACCGAAGCGCTCCTGGCAGCGGTCGAGCAGCTGGGGGATCAGGCCGATCTCCGGTGCCAGCAACAGGGCGCTGCGGCCAGAGGCCAGGCAGCGGGCGGCGGCCTGCAGGTAAACCTCGGTCTTGCCCGCGCCGGTCACACCCCAGAGCAGAAGTGTGCTGCCCGCCGCCGCGGCCTCGATGGCGGCCAGGGCCTGCCCCTGGGCCGCGGTGAGGGTGCGCGGCGGCGGGGGCCCGCAAGGGGGATCCTCCGGCAGGGTCGCCCCCCCGGGGGCGGGGCCCTGTTCCCGCAGCACCAGCTGCCGGCGCTCCAGGCTGGCCACGGTGGAACGGCTGAAACCGCCAGGTCCACACAACTGCCGCAAGGGCACCGCTGCCGGTGCCGCCTGCAGGTGCAGGAGCAGGGCCCGCTGGCCCGCGCTGAGCCGGGAGGGCAGGTCAGCACAGGCGGCCCGCACCAGCCACTGGGGACGCTTCCGGGCTGGCGAGGACTGGCGCCTCTGTCCCAACCAGCCGGCCGGCAGAGCACTCTTGAGGGTGCGGAACACGCTGGTGTGACACTGAGCGGCCACGGCGGTGATCAGCGCCTGCCACTCGGCGGCCACGGCGGCCGGCTGCAGCCGCAGCTCCACGGGCTGCAGGGGCCGCAGCCCCAGGTCGACGGGCGCTGCGTCCAGCAGCTCCACCACGAGACCACCGTGGCGCCGGCCCTGGAGCCTCACCTGCACCAGATCACCGATGGCCAGGGGGAGGCTGCGGGGGTTGGAGTAGGTGAAGACCTGCCCTTCCCGGCCGGCCTCCAGCCAGACCTGAACCCAGCCGGAAGCACTCACACTTGCAAAGGCCACCCAAGCTTCATAGGATGTGACTGTTGGGCTGCAATCGTGCAGCCGTCGGAACCAGACAGAGTTCCGTCCAGCGGGAAGACCTGAAGAGAGAGCCCTGGGTGGTCCGTTCCGGCACCTGCCCACATGACGCCCTCCGGTCTGCGACCACCCCTGTCAACTCTGTTGCGGCTTCGGCCAACCATCCAACTGTTTTCGCCATTCTCCGCTCCGGCCCTGATTTGTTCGATTCAGCCCTGCCCATCCCCTGGCCAGTGCCGGATCACCAACTCCCCTGCTCCAGGCTCTCCAGTCTGAAGCCAGTGCTGGCTACATCTCAGGTTGCAGGCCTTCATCCATTTCCCGGCGCGCCGGTGAGATGAACCGATGGCCTGCACGTAGTCATGGGACCGCGCCCCCGTCCGAGGTCCAGCTTGTCAGCCGAACCACTCCCGTTCCCCTTTCTGAGGACGGCCAGCGGCTCGTTGACCGGCTCCCACCATCAGTGCTTGGTCTGTCCGGGCTGCGCCACTCCCCCTTCCAGCCACGTCTTGCTGGAGCCCTCTCCGCTTCCCAGCGATCCGCCTGAGCACCTTCAGTCCGCGCCAGCGGTCCGAATCCCGCCCCGATGCCCTGTCTGACACCCCAGCCCCCACGGGGTGTCTGTCCTTCTCCCCCCTCGTTGTCTGCCGCCCCCCTGATGAGCCCTGCCGCCGCCAAAGTCACACCCGCTGTTGAAATCCTGATGGTGGCCACGGCGACCGGCGAGGAGATCAAGGTTGTGCCCCCCGCCAAGGCCGCTGCCGCCAAGACGGCCAAGGCCAAGCCCGCCGCCAGCAAGACGGCAAGCCCCAAAACTGCCGCCAAGGCCAAGACTGCCGCCAAGGCCAGCGGTGCCAAAGCAGCCAACAGCAAGGCCGGGGCCGAGGCAGCGGCCGCACCGGATCTCGATCAGGCCGCCGACCAGCTCCTGGCCGCCGCCGACATGCCGACCGCCGGTGATGACACCGCCGCGGTGGCCAAGGACGACGACAAGGCCGCCAAGGCCCTGGCCAGCATCAAGGTGGGGCCCAAGGGGGTGTACACGGAGGACTCGATCCGGGTGTACCTGCAGGAGATCGGCCGCATCCGCCTGCTGCGGCCTGATGAGGAGATCGAGCTGGCGCGCAAGATCGCCGACCTGCTCCAGCTCGAGGAGATCGCCGCCCAGTTCGAGTCGGACAACGGTCGTCTGCCGGACACCAAGGAGTGGGCGGTTCTGGTGGACATGCCCACCATCAAGTTCCGCCGCCGGCTGATGCTCGGTCGCCGGGCCAAGGAAAAGATGGTGCAGTCCAACCTGCGCCTGGTGGTGTCGATCGCCAAGAAGTACATGAATCGGGGCCTGAGCTTCCAGGACCTGATTCAGGAGGGGTCCCTGGGCCTGATCCGCGCCGCCGAGAAGTTCGACCACGAGAAGGGCTACAAGTTCTCCACCTACGCCACCTGGTGGATCCGCCAGGCAATCACCCGCGCCATCGCTGACCAGTCGCGAACCATTCGCCTGCCGGTGCACCTCTACGAGACCATCTCGCGAATCAAGAAGACCACCAAGACCCTCTCCCAGGAGTTCGGCCGCAAGCCCACCGAGGAGGAGATCGCCGAATCGATGGAGATGACCATCGAGAAGCTGCGCTTCATCGCCAAGAGCGCCCAGCTGCCGATCTCCCTGGAAACGCCGATCGGCAAGGAAGAAGACTCCCGCCTGGGTGACTTCATCGAAGCTGACATTGAGAATCCCGAGCAGGACGTGGCCAAGAATCTCCTACGCGAGGACCTTGAGGGCGTGCTGGCAACCCTCAGCCCGCGTGAGCGCGACGTGCTGCGCCTGCGTTACGGCCTCGACGACGGCCGCATGAAGACCCTGGAGGAGATCGGTCAGATCTTCGATGTAACCCGCGAGCGCATCCGCCAGATCGAAGCCAAGGCCCTGCGCAAGCTGCGCCACCCCAACCGCAACGGCGTGCTCAAGGAGTACATCAAGTGAGTGAGGGCCTGGCGGCCCTGCGTGGGCTGCGCAGCGCCCCGGTGGATCTGGATCGGGCGGCCCGCTCAGCCCTGCGGGCAGAACTGGAGCCATTGCTCGCAGCCTGCGACTGGTTCACGGTGGGGGTGATGGCCCCCTCAGCCCAGGTGGCCGTGGCCTGCCTGCACCAGCTGGAAACGGCCCTGGGCTGGGAGGCCCTGGAACTGGACCCCGCCTGTGAGGCCCTGGAAGCGATCGAGGGACCGGTGTTCCTCAAGGGCAACCAGACCAGCCGACGCTTTCTGATTCGCCGGGAGAGCGGCCTGGGGGAAGGGCTGTTGATCACCGGCCACAGCCCGGCCGATCCTGACGTGGAAGACACCTGGGGCCCATTGCCCCTGGATTTCTTCGGCCCGTAATCTGGGCGGCTGTGATTCGCCTCTGATGGCCCACCCCCTGCGCATCGCCTCCCGCCGCAGCCAGCTGGCCATGGTGCAGACCCACTGGGTGCGCGATGAGCTGGCCAAGGCCCACCCCGGCCTGGAGATCAGCATCGAGGCGATGGCTACCCAGGGCGACAAGATCCTGGATGTGGCCCTGGCCAAGATCGGCGACAAGGGCCTGTTCACCAAGGAACTGGAGGCCCAGATGCTGGTGGACCGGGCCGACATCGCCGTCCACAGCCTCAAGGACCTGCCCACCAACCTGCCCGAGGGCCTGATGCTGGGCTGCATCACCGAGCGGGAAGACCCGGCCGATGCCCTGGTGGTGCATGCCAAACACCAGGACAAGACCCTGGCCACCCTGCCGGAGGGCGCGGTGGTGGGCACCAGCTCCCTGCGGCGCCTGGCCCAGCTGCGCCACCACTTCCCCCATCTGGTGTTCAAGGACGTGCGCGGCAATGTGATCACCCGCCTGGATAAACTCGATGCCGGCGAGTACGACTGCCTGATCCTGGCCGCCGCCGGCCTGGGCCGCCTGGGCCTGGGGGATCGCATCCACGAGCTGATCGATCCCGCCATCTCCCTGCATGCGGTGGGCCAGGGGGCCCTGGGCATCGAGTGCCGCGACGGCGATGCCGCCGTGCTGGAGCAGATCAAGGTGCTGGAGCACACCCCCACCGCCCGCCGCTGCCTGGCCGAGCGCGCCTTCCTGCGCGAGCTGGAGGGCGGCTGCCAGGTGCCGATCGGCGTGAACAGCCGCTTCGAGGGTGAGGGCGATGGAGCCGAGCTGGTGCTCACCGGCATGGTGTCCAGCCTCGATGGCGTGCGCCTGATCCGCGACGAGGCCCGAGGCCCGCAGTCCGATCCCGAAGCGATCGGCATCGCCCTGGCCCACACCCTGCGCGCGCAGGGGGCTGGGGAGATCCTGGAGGAGATCTTTGCCAGCGTCCGCCCCGAGGCCTGAGGTCGGCGCCACCCCCTTCCAGTGGGGGTTGCTCGCCTGGGCCGCCCTGGTGGGCGTGAGCACCGGGCTGGCCGTGGTGGCCTTTCACGAGCTGGTGGGACTGATCAACAGCGGCCTGTTCGGTCCGGGGGTGGAGGCCCTGCTCTCGATCGGCGGCAACAACCCTCTGCAGGCCGACCAGCTCACGGTTGTGGCACCGCCACCGCCGCCGCCGGTGGACGAGAGCACGCCGCTCAGTGCGCTGCTGCGCATCGGTCTGGGGGGCCTGGGCTATTTGCCGCCGCCGCCGGTGGTGGCCGAGCCGCCCGCGCTGCCCTCTCCGGCGCTGCCCGACTGGTTGCAGCTCTGGCCGGTGCTGGTGGTGCCCACCCTGGGCGGTCTGGCGGTGGGTGTGTTGCGCCGCTACGGACCGGAGCTCGGGCCAGGCCTGCCCAGCCTGATGGCCATGGCCGATGGCTCGGCCCCGGCGGCCCCGCGCCTGCCCTGGCTGCGGCTGATCAGCGCCTCCCTCAGCCTGGGCAGCGGCGCCTCCCTGGGACCGGAGGGTCCGAGCGTGGAGAGCGGCGGCAACCTCGGCCTATGGCTGGCCCAGCGGGGCCGCCTGCCGCCCCAGAGCCAGAAGGCCCTGGTGGCCGCCGGGGTGGCGGCCGGACTGGCGGCGGGCTTCAAGGCACCGATCGCCGGCGTGTTCTTTGCCTTTGAAGGGAGCTACAGCGCCATCCAGGGGCGCCCAAGCCTGCGGGCCGTGCTGGTGGCCTCGGTGGCCTCAGCGCTGGTGACCCAGCTGCTGCTGGGCGATGAACCGATCCTGCGGCTGCCGGCCTATGCGGTGCGCTCCCCACTGGAGCTGCCGCTGTACCTGGGCCTGGGGGTGTTGGCCAGCGGCATGTCCTGGCTGCTGCTGCAGACCCTCGCCCTGGGCCGGAGTGCAGGGCTGCAGCGCTGGCTGCGGGCCCTGCCCCCCGGCCTGGCCACCGCCGCTGGGGGGCTGACCGTGGGGCTGATGGCACTCGCCTTTCCCCAGGTGCTGGGGGTGGGCTACGACACGATTGAGGCCCTGCTGGGGGTGGACGGGGGCATTCCCGTGCTGGCCCTGCTGCTGCTGCTGGGGGCCAAGCTGCTGGCCACCGGCATCAGCAATGCCTCCGGCTTTGTGGGGGGCGGCTTCGCGCCCGCCCTGGTGCTGGGGGCGGTGCTCGGCAACTGCTATGGCCAGTTGCTGGGAAGCGGCGGCCTGCAGCTGCCGGTGGCGGAACCACCGGCCTACGCGATGGTGGGCATGGCCGCCGTGCTGGCCGGCAGCGCCCGGGCGCCGCTCACCGCCCTGCTGCTCCTGTTCGAGCTCACCCGGGACATCCGCATCGTGCTGCCGCTGATGGCCGCCGCGGGCCTGAGCGCCGCCCTGGTGGAGCGCTGGCAGGGCCTCAGTGATCCCGGCCTGCTGGGTCCGGACATCACGGAGGAGCGCCGCCGCCGCCAGCTGGCCGCCGTGCCGGTGGGCGATGCCCTGGAGCCCGAGGCACCGCTGGTGCTGCCCCGGGAGCTGCCGGCGATCGCGGCGCTGGAGCAGCTGGTGGCGGCCCAGGGCCATTGCCTGCTGGTGAGCGAGGGCGATCAGGTGGTGGGACTGGTGACCCTGCCCGACCTGCAACGCGCCCTCACCGCCGCCAGCGGCGACGACACCCTTGCCGACAGCCCGAATTCACCGCCCCTGGCCCTTGGGGAGTGCCAGCGCTCCGAGCTGGTGTGGCTGCCGCTGCAGGCGTCCCTGGCCCAGCTGGAGGACCAGCTGCGGCCCAGCGGCCTGCGCCAGCTTCCCATCTTCGAACTGGGAACGGGGTCGGTGCTGCCGGTGGGCCTGCCACGCCTGGGCCTGCCCCTCGAGAGCCTGCGGGGCGTGGCCAGCCGGGATGGGCTGGCCAGGGCACTGGCCTCCCGGCTGATTCCTTCACTGGCGGATCCCCTGGCCGCCGGTCAGCAGGCCTGATCCACCTGGATCGCGGAGAAGTGGCTGGGCTGGAGGGAGCTGGCCACCGGATCGGCCTGACGGAGCCGCTGCACGATCCGCTCCAGATCGAGGGCAGACAGCTCGCCATTGCCGCACCACTTGAGCACGGTGCTGGGCACCACAGCGGAGTGAGCACCACCAGGGTCGCCTAGCGGGTGATACCCGGCCATGGAGGACGAAAGAACGTGGCAGGCAGGCTAGGGGGCCCACCCTCACAGGTCGGGGCCAGCAGGAAGGATCTGCAGGATGTCTTCCGGGTTGGGACAGAGAACGGTCAGGCCCGACTGCAGGACCTAGGGCTTGACGATCACCGGTGTGCCGAGCTGCACCTTGGAGAACAGCTCCCGCACGTGGGGCGTGAGCATGCGCACGCAACCATTGGACACCGCCGCCCGGGAGGTCACGGTCCAGGCCCAGGCATCGGGGGTGCCATGGATGCCGTACTGGTTCACACCGCTCTGCTTGAAGCCGATCCAGCGGTCACCCAGGGGGGCCTGGGGCCCCTTGGTGGCGTTGATCTTGCCGCTGGACGTGCTCTGGTACACCGGGTTCACCACCATGTTCTCGATGGTGAAGCGACCCACCGGCGTGGGGGTGCTGGGGTCCCCGATGGCCACGGGCCAGCGGCCGATCACCTGGCTGCCCTCGATCAGGCTGATCTGGCGCTTGCCCAGTTCCAGGAGGATCTCCCGCACCACCGGCGGCTCCGGCGGCGGGGGGGCAACCATGGCCGTGCTGGCGCCTGCTGGGGGAGCCTGGGCCTCCGCCAGGCTGGCGCCAGGTGCCAGAGCCCAGCCCAGGCTGGCCACCAGCCCCAGCAGGGCCAGGGAGCCCCTGCTGGGGCTGGTGAAGAGAGCACGCGGGAACTGGCGCATGGCTGGAGCGGCAGGGACAGGCGGAGAAGGGGCTGAGGGGCGCTGAGGCAGCGGCTTCAGTCGACCAGCTTCGGAGCGATCTCGCTGTTGTAGCGGGTCTCGCACTCCTTGATCACCCTCACGGCCTCGGCGGCATCGAAGAAGCCATTCACGCGGCAGGTGCCGGGCTTCTTGAGGTCCTTGTAGTGCTCCCAGTAGTACTGGGTTTCCTTCAACCAGTGGTCACCGAGCTGGGTGTAACTGGTGATGTGGTCCATGCGCTTGTCATCGGCCAGCACGGCGATCACCTTGTCGTCCACCTCACCGCCATCGTCGAATTTCATGATGCCGATGATGCGGGCCTCCACCAGGGAGCCGGGCACGAGGGGTTCGGTGACACCCACGATCTCGATGTCCAGCGGATCGCCGTCCTCGTCCCAGGTGCGGGGAATGCAGCCATAGGCGAAGGGGTAGGCCAGGGACGAGTAGCCCACCCGGTCGAGCTTGAGATGGCCGGTCTCGGTGATCAGCTCGTACTTGTTGATGGTGTTGCTGTTGAGCTCCACGATCGTGTTCAACCGCAGCTCGGCTTCATCGGCAAACGCGGGCAGCACATGCAGCAGATTGGCCATCGTGCGGCTGGGGGCTTGGTCGATGTTCGCCATGGGGGAGCGGTTGCGCGCCGCGCATCCTATGCAGGGATCCGGTTGGTTCCCACGGGCCCGTCGGCCAGCTGGTCAACCTTGCTGCCCAGGTAGGCGAGGAAGGGCTGGGCGCTGAGGGCCCGTCCGCTGACCCGCTCCACCAGCTGCTCGCCGTTCACCGCGCGGCCCAGGGGCCACACGGTTTCAGCCAGCCAGCTCTGCAGGCGGGGCTCCTCGCCGGCGGTGATCAGGGCCTGGATGGGGCCGTGCCGTTGCTCGAAGGTCTCCGAGAGCTGGGCGCTGATCAGGTGGCCCAGGGCATAGGAGGGGAAATAGCCGAACAGGCCTTCGGCCCAATGGATATCCTGCAGGCACCCCTCGGCGTCAGTCTGGGGCTGGATTCCCAGCAGGTCCTGCATCCGTTGGTTCCACTGCTGGGGTAGGTCTTCCACCGGCATCTCCTGCTCGAGCAGGGCCAGCTCCAGCTCGTAGCGCAGCACGATGTGCAGGCCATAGCTGAGCTCATCGGCCTCCACGCGAATCAGGCCGGGCTTGAGCGGGTTGAGAGCGCGCCAGAAGCCGAAGGCGCCGCTCCAGGGGTCGCTGGCCGGCCCGCCGCCCAGGCCGGCGCAGAAGCGCGGATGCCAGCGCTCGGCGAAGGCACGGCTGCGGGCCACGCGGCATTCCCAGAACAGCGACTGCGACTCATGCACCCCCATCGAGGTGGCCTCCCCCAGCGGCCAGGGGAAGAAATGGTCACCCGTGCGGGGGAGCCCCTGCTCGTAGAGCGAATGCCCCCATTCATGGGCGGTGGCCAGGAAGGCGGAGAGGGACTGGCCGGGCACCACCCGGGTGGTGATGCGGAAGTCCTGGGGCCCCACGGTGCAGGAAAAGGGGTGGGCCGAGCGGGAGCGCTGGCAGCGGGCCGGGTCGTAGCCCCAGCTGTCGAGGAGCTCGGCGCAGAGCTGCTCCTGCAGGGCCTCGGGCAGGTCGGGGGCTGGGCCGGCCGATGCGCTGGGATCCGGTGCCGAGGCGCGTGCCGCCTGTTCCAGCAGCCCAGGGAGCTCGGCCTTGAGCGGCGCGAACAGCTCCTCCAGCCGGGCCTTGCTGATGTCGGGCTCAAACGGCTGGGCCAGGATCTCCCAGGGGCTGCGGACCACCGGCTCGGCGGCGGCGAGCTGGCTGGCCTGCTGGCGGCGCAGGTTGATCAGCTCCTGGAGGGCCGGGGCGAAGGCCGAGAACTCGTTGCGGGCCCGGGCGTCCTGCCACACCGCATTGCCGCGCGACTGGGCCCTGGCCAGGGCGGCCACCAGATCGGGATCCAGGCAGCGCTGGCGTTCCAGCTCCAGGCGCAGCAGCTCCAGGTTGCGGCACCGCTCGGGCGGGGCATCGGCGCCCAGCTCGGCCTCGGCCGCCCCCACCAGCTCGGCGTACGCCGCACTGCTCTGGCGCTCGTGCAGCTGGCCGGCCAGCAGGGCCAGCTGCTCACCGCGCCAGGCGGCGCCGGCAGCCGGCATCACCGTGTTCTGGTCGTAGTAGAGGGCGCTGCTGATCGAGCCCAGCAGGCGGGTGTGGTGCAGGTGCTGGTGCAGTTGCGCAAAGGCGGTACCTGCTGGCGGCATGGGCAGACGGAGGCGATGGGCTCAGCATGGCAACGCTGTAGACAGCCCAGCCGCTGCTGCTGCCACCGAGGGACGGGATCGACAGCCGAGCTGCGTAGATAGACAGTGGTTGGCCTGTGCCTGATCGCCTACAACCAATCCGAAAAGGGCAACACCAGTTTTGAAGTGGGAAACTACCTCATCTCAGGTGGTTGTCCCACAAACGCCTTTGGGTTCGCCAACCCAGGGCGATTGCTCCAAACCCCTCCTGATCCATGGCCTGTGTTGTTGTGAACCTGCTTTGATGCTCAGCCAATCCATCGATTCCCACCTGCCGAAGCTGGCGCGGGTGTGTGCCCGCACCCTGTTGCTGGCCTATCTGCTCACCCAGTTCTTCCTGCTGTTACCCCTCAGTCCGCTCTCACCGGACTGGGGCAGCCAGCTTTCCAGTCGGATCCTCGATGGTGCCCCCGTGCCTCTGTTGGCCGTAGCCCTGCTGCGCTATGCGTCCCTGGCCGAGCCCAGCCCTGATCCGCAATCGGAGCCCGAGGAGGCGATGGAGGTCGCCCGCCGCCGGCACAATGCGGTGCAACTGTGCAAGCTGGGGGTGATCAGCCTCTCCCTGCTGGCGGTGTGGCAGTTCGCCCTGCTCGCGGGCAGCCTGACGGCGCTGGAGCAACGCAACAGCAACAAGGCCACCCAGGAATCGAGGCGCCTGCGCCAGAGCGAACAATCGATCATCCAGGCGAGCGGCGTCCAGATTGATCAGGTGTGGCAGGAGCTCATGGCCGCTGGGGCTCCCGGCCTCGGCAAACCGGTGAGCGGCACCGAACAGAGACGGGAACGCCTGCTGGAGGCGATCAAGACCGACCAGCAGCAGCTGGTGCAGGGCCTGAGGGAGGAGGGCAATCGGGCCCGCTTCGCCATCCTGCGCGAGCGGCTGCGCAACCTGGGCCTGTGCCTGATCTACGTGCTGGGCTTCGACAGGCTGGGCCGCCAATGGCTCTGAGCCCAGCCGTGAACCGGCCTGGCTGGCTGGCGAGGGGCTCGCCAGAGCTGTTGCGGCAGGCCGCCACCGTCATGGTTCGAGCAAATGGCTGGCCTTTGGGCTGCCTTGCGCTAAGGTTTGGCCAAGCACTTGTACGATGCCGGGTCCCATGGCTTTGAATCGCCTGCCTAAGTTTTTGCTCAAGGCCTGCCTGATCAGCACAGCAGCCGTTGGATCGATGGCACTGATGCCCGAAGCAAATGCTGCCTGCCTCGATACCAGTTGTTCCACCTTTGACTCAAGAACTCTAACGTCAGTTTCTAACTCCAGCTTTACTGGATCCGCCAGCAGCAAGCCTAACTTTAATACCGCCACTGTTCGATTTGCTATATCCGGTACATGGAATCAACCTTTTACGATTTCCGGGATCACGCTGACTGGCGACGGGATAGCCAGCCCTTTGGCCTTTAACGACGTTACATTCAACGGCGCCCCAA
>Ga0315900_10000132_pt1 | contig 126872 bp, 92 predicted proteins | sample LakEriMetagenome_FD_203521 | JGI IMG/M metagenome (GOLD analysis project Ga0315900, IMG submission 203521) | Freshwater fungal communities from buoy surface, Lake Erie, Ohio, United States - Buoy 12 MA114 | ecosystem: Environmental > Aquatic > Freshwater > Lake > Lake biofilm | place: USA... | reverse complement strand
GAGCACCGCTGCGCTGAGCACGAGCACCGCTGCGCTGAGCACGAGCACCGCTGCGCTGAGCACGAGCACCGCTGCGCTGAGCACGAGCACCGCTGCGCTGAGCACGAGCACCGCTGCGCTGAGCACGGGCACGAGCACGGGAACCCTGGTCGAAAGAGCTTAAATTAATTTGAGTTGTCGGGAATGGAAATTTCGGTAACAGTTTCCAGTGACTTGTTTTGGGAGCTGAGGGTTAGGCTTTCTTCGCGAACTGTGCGACCGGGTACGTCATCACTACGCCACACTTTCACTTCCATGGGACCCGTTTCATTGACTTCCTGCCAGCTATAAAGTTTTGTTGTGTAGTCCTTCCCACAGACGTTTTGAGATTCCTCGCCCACTTCCTTAGCTTTCAGAGAAGGAAGTGTAAATTGTTCGAGTTTTAGGTTGGCCGGTAGGGGAAATGATGCTGGGTATTCCGCGGTGAAAGAGGGGTTTACTTCGGCAGGCATTCCTTCCCGTTCAACGGTGATCTGGGTTTCGACAACGACTTGCTTGTCAGTCTTATCCGCAAGTGTGATTGTGGTGGTTACTTTGACCTTACCATGTTCGTTGGATGCCTCCTTGAAGCGAACTACTTTCGTACCGATCGGAAAACGACTCCAGTGTGAATATTCAGGATGGGACACCTGAGGGAGGTCAGGTGGTTTAGGTACCGCAGTGTCTACTGGTGAAATCTGAGGAGTTTGTGGCGTGCAGCCAATAGGCAGGAAGATCATCGTGGCGACTAGCAGTACTGCGAAAGAACGCATCGACCAAATCCTTTTAAGAGCGATTGTGATTTACCGTTACCCAGGTAGCGATAGTGCCATGAGAAATGAGTGGACTCATGGCACTAGTGCCTAAGTAGTTTTCAATTATTCAAATTGAGGTCATTTCTTCTTCTTATTGACGCTTCCCTGGCTTTCCTCATCGGCGACTGCTGAATCTTCAGCTTTGATAGCTGCCTTTTGTTCGTCGGTAAACTCGCCATTTGGTAGGACGATTTCGTTCGATTGGCTACAACCTACGAGCGATAGGCTCAGCATAGCTATTGCAATTAAGTAAATGACTTTGGACATTCGGTACTTCCTCATAATCGTAAGATTTCTAGCAAATGATGGTGGGGCGAGTCTTTCGATTCGCCCCACCTTTTCTATCGAGAATATTTCCTTACAGGGGCTACGTGCTACTCGCCTTCACCCGAAATGGCTCGGCCATCATCGATCACGCAAAGGTTCATCCAAACCAAGGGATCGATGGTGAAACCCGAGAACCGAACTGAACCATCCCCGTAAAGTGCGTTCAAGCCACCGGGATGGCTGGAGCCGAAGTATCGTCGCCATACATTAGATCCGGAGTTTAGGTTTCCGGGCGAGCCAGTCACGATGACAAACGGATCCGTGTCTGCACGTGGGGGAAAGTGATAACGAATGACACATTCGTCCCAGCCTGCGTTGTTCCAGCGTTCGTTATCACCACCGTCGCTGCCATGTCGCGTTGGGGGCAAACACTTTTCGGCGGCCAGAATGCTCATCGAAGTACCGTCCGTTGCATCGGCAAGGCGACGTCGTGCTCCTTGAGCAGACCAAGTGATGAAACCTTTGCGGCCACCAACATTGCCAAAGTTCTCAGGAGTTCGCTCGTTGCGACGAGGCCCCAATCCTAGAGGAGGATCGGGGATATCTCCGAAGTTCTCATGCATTTCCCCTTGGTAGAAGCCAGCACACCCGGCGTAGTCGTTTCGGCCGAATAAACCAGATCCGTAGCCGGTGGGGCCGCGGCGAGTTGGACAATAGAATGCAGGAATCAAGGCACGAGCAACGGAGTCCTCACCGTTGTAGTTGGCCGGGCGGCCTGAATGAATCGGAGGGAGATTGAAATTTGCCAGGTTATAGACGTTCTGTCCTTCCATATATGGCAAGATCGCAAACCAGTGGCTCCAACCCTTGGGGGAAGCCGCGTTGCAGCAGGTCGTACCGCTTTCATAGGCCCCAGGAGGTTCGTTGTAAACCATACCCGGAAGGCTTGGATCGCCATCATACGGGCCACCCGGAAACTTCTTGTAGGCGGATTCAAAGTTCAAAAAAGCCAAGCCGATCTGCTTCAAGTTGTTCGAACATTGCATGCGTCGTGCTGCTTCACGGGCCGCTTGGACGGCAGGCAACAGCAAGCCAACGAGTACTCCAATGATCGCGATTACCACCAGCAATTCCACGAGAGTAAATCCAACGCGAGGCGTGGACGCTTCACGTTTTCGACGGCTAGCCGCCAAAGTGCGAAAAGACATTCTCACAAAGAAACTCCTTACGGTTGACATCATGTGCGTCTCCATCGATTGATCACCGCACCGACGCCAGAAACAAAAAACGAAACAAATGAAGGACCATGGCAGTGTTTCTATCGAGCGATGCTAGCGTGCTCAATACGGCGAAGAGTCATTTCATTGAAGCTTCAAAATCTCTAAACCGTTTCCTCGTAATCGAGCTGATGGTGTGAAGAAATCGCAAAGAAATCGTGAAAGATTGGTTTGGGATTAATAAGCAATCTTCATGTCGATTGTGTGATACGGAAGGGGAGGACGAACGATTGAAGTCCCCGCTCTTTCCATTCTCATTCTCATTCTCATTCTCATTCTCATTCTCATTCTCATTCTCGTGCTCGTGCTCGTGCTCGTGCTCGTGCTCGTGCTCGATTGCGGTTCAACGCGGGAAAGCACTTTGCAAAAGGAAAGTGGGATGGCGAGTGAGTCTGATTTGAAACTTATAACGGATTTCGGCGTTGTTCGAGCACGAGCACGAGCACGAGCACCGCTTCGCTGAGCACGAGCACCGCTTCGCTGAGCACGAGCACCGCTTCGCTGAGCACGAGCACCGCTGCGCTGAGCACGAGCACGAGCACAAACAGTGAAGCGTCGAAAAATGGCGAGAATCGTCGGAAAAAGCCAATGAATTGGGCGAGCTTCAAAAATACCGGGGATACTGCCTTGGAGGCCGTTGATGGGTTATGATTTTGGTTACTGAGTTCCCCTTCAATCCACTACGACAGCGATCCATCGAAATGCACTCGATCAAAAAACGACTGGAACAGGGACTGGACGTTCATATCTTCTCGGTCGGCGCAATTCCCTCACCCAAAATCATTGAGATCGCTGCCATGGTCGGAGGCTATCATGGGATTTGGATCGATGAGGAACATGCGGCTCTTGGTCAACGTGACTTCGAGCTGTTAGCATTAGCTTGCCGCAGTGTAGGACTCGATAGTTATGTTCGAGTCGCTCCGGTCCACTACGCAACCATGATGCGTCCAATGGAAGCAGGTGTTGGTGGCGTTATGGCAGCGCAGGTGCGAAGCGTTGAGGAGGTTAAGCAGGTTGTTTCGTGGGCTAAATTTCCACCTCTGGGACAACGCGGTGTGAACCCTTCGAATTACGAGGGCAACTATACGACCAAGAATTTGCGCGAGCTTGTCGAATCGAGTAATCGCGATCGGTGGCTTAGTGTGCAAATCGAAACACTAGAAGCGTTGGAATGTGTCGATGAGATCGCCGCTGTCGAGGGTGTTGATCACTTATTTGTAGGTCCGGCAGATCTTAGTGTCGCTCTTGGGGTACCCGGAGAATATCTTCATGACCTATGTAAAGCTGCGTTGACTCGGGTCAGCGAGGCATGCCGTAAGTCTGGTAAGACTTGGGGCATTCTCGTCCGGGGGCCGGAGCATGCGGCCTTCTGCAAGTCGCTCGGCTGTAAACTCTTCGCCTTCGGAAATGATCTCGGAGTTGTCGTCCAAGGATTTCGCGCCGTTCAGAGCACGTATCGCGAATTTTTAAGTAATACCTCGGACCGTTAAAGCCAGTGTCGCGGATCGCTCCGCGGTCCATCGCTTTCTGCCGTGGAGACTTTTACCGGCGTGGCAACGCATTTGAGGATGGAATGCTAAGCACCAGCACTGGTGCACCCAATAAAAGGATTGGGTTGGCTGTAAGTTGCATTTCTGTATAGAGTTACGGCAATTGCATCAAAAGCTGATTTCGTTGCGAGAGGGAATCGCGTAGAATACGAGCTTCTCGGGGTGTAGCTATGCTGAATCGTCTCGGCAATTGCTTTAAACCGTCGATAGTACCGCGTTCACCCATGATTTTCCTTTTCGGAGCATTTTCGACCCTCTAATGGTTATTGCTTACCTGTTGGTAGCTTTCTTGCTGTTATTTCTCAATGGCTTTTTTGTGCTAGCGGAATTTGCTGCAGTCAAAATGCGCCCCTCTCGAGTCGAAGAACTGGTGGATGACGGTGTCCCTAACGCCAAGTCCGTCAAGCACATTCAAGCGTATTTGGATGAGTATCTTTCGGTATGCCAATTAGGTATCACGTTCGCTTCGATTGGACTGGGGTTTGTTGCCGAGCCTGCTGTGGTTCGAATGGTTGAACCGATCATCGAGTGGCTTGGGATATTTCCCAAAGATTCCCACGCAAGTTTGCTCTCAGCGCACGGGATCGCATTCACACTGAGTTATCTGATGGTCAGCTTCTTGCACATCCTTGTGGGTGAGTTGGTACCAAAGTCGATTGCTATCCGTCTTACCGAGCGAGCTTCGCTTTATACCTCGAAGCCCTTAATATTTTTCCGGTATCTCTTTTACTTACCACTGCAGTTTTTGAATTTTTCAGCATCTGTTGCCCTGCGAATGATTGGTATTCGCGAGTCAGGTGCACATGCGGTCCATAGTGAAGATGAATTGCGAATTCTCTTGAGTCAGTCGCAGACCGAAGGGATCATGTCCTTTCGGCGTTTGCTATTTGTGGAAAACGTCTTTGACCTTGGTGAACTCAGGGTCAAAGACGCAATGCGTGTGCGATCGCAGGTGAGGTGTCTAAGCACGAGTGTGCCATGGAAAGATAACATGGTGACCCTGCGGAAGTTTCGTTTCAGTCGCTATCCGCTTGTTGAAAATGAGAATTCAGATCCGATCGGTATCATTCATATCAAAGACTTAATGTTGTTGGATCACGATGACCCTGACCTGCGCAGTATTCGTCGTCCCTACCTGACTGTGTTGGAGAACTCGCATCTTGAAGCGTTGCTTTCGGAAATGCAGAAAAAACGTATTCATGTGGCGTTGGTACGCAACAATGATGGGGCTTGGACTGGTTTCTTGACGCTGGAGGATGTGATCGAAGAAATCATCGGAACCATTCGTGATGAATTCGAAGATGAAGAGCAAGTCGTGCTGTCGGATATCATCGATGAGCGTCATGTGCAGTTGGAAGTAGAGGCAAATGACACAGTCGAGGCCGTACGGTTAGCTTTGCAGCGAGTCAACAACTGGAATCTTCCGGTTAGCCGCGAGCAGGTGATCAAAGCGGTGGATGAACGTGAAAGGGCAGTAGAGACCTACCTAGGTAACGGTCTTGGGATGCCTCATGCTCGTATGGTTGGTATTCAAAAACCGGTCGTTTTCTTCATTCGATCCGATAAGGGAATTCCGTATCGTGGCAATCAGGAAAAGGCCTATTTGCTGTTTGTTCTACTGAGCCCCGCGGGACAACCTCGCGTGCACCAGAGGTTGCAGGCGGTCATCGCGACGATCATGGACGAAAGTGAATTCATTCCGGATCATCTTCGTAGCGCGGAAACGCCTGCAGAGGTTATTGAGATTCTAAAAACGGGTGAACAAGCAACGCTTGATTAAGATGGGCTGCGTTTTCTTGCTTTCTCGATTTTCAGGTTTTCGCGATCGCTCGAGTCTCTGTAAGGAATGTTCCTGTTTTTCAGCAGCGAGTGATCGCTTTGAAAGCAAGGGCTTGGTAAAGGTTTCGACCTTGATTGGTATGTAGAAACAAAGTTTGGCAGTTTTAGAAGCATTGTTTGAAGTGTGGACAGACTAGGATTTGTGTAGTGTTGGCTCTGCTCTTCTTGAAGATTTCCAGCTATGGATGAGAGTAAGCGATTAATTGAATTAGAAATGCTTTTTACGCATTTGCAAAAGACGGTTTTCGATCTGGATCGGGTCGTTATCGACCAGGCCCGTCGGATTGATATGCTGCAGCGTGAGGTGAAGGGTTTAGTCTCGGAATTGAGAATGATGCGAGACACATCGCGCGAAGTTCGGCGTCCTGAGGATGAGATACCGCCGCACTATTAACATTTTCTGATCATTGCCAATTTAATCAATGCTTACAGATTGATCGGCGATGGTTGATCGAGTAATTGAATGTTTGTAGAGCAGGCGTTGAAGGATGGCTTCCGCAACGTGGCTAGAAACGATATTCCGTTCCAAAAGTTATGGCATGGAACCATAAATCGGAGCGATTGAAGAGGGGCGTTGGACGAGGATCTCCCACAAGTGTTCCACCTGCTTGTTGTGAAGTGTTGATCACTGAATCGACTTGGTCGCCCGGGCGAACGACGTTGTGCCAAAATAGAACGTTGTAACCTGCAAGGAGGCTCCAGCGGTTTGTTAATTGATAACCTGTTGCGAATTGAAGTTCCGGTGCGATACCGAAATCGTAATGCTTCGTACGTCCAATGTTGGTTGGCTGTGTGTAGTTAAAGCCAGGTGTTGTGGCGGGTGGCATACCGGGATCCGTGTAGGTCTGATAGCCGGTGATAAGAACTTCATTGGCATTGAAACCCATCGCGATTTTACTTGTTGCTGATATTCTCCAGCGATTTAGGTTACGGGATAAACGAGCTCCGAGTTGAGCTCCGTAGAATTCCGAAGCCGTTCCAAAGTGGTCAGCACCCTCGGTTATCGCGACATCGTTACCGATGGGCTGAGAGAGATTTGCAGAGACACTGATTCTTTCGCGTAGGTTTAGGTGTCGCATGCCAAATAGAGTATCGATGGTCAACGCAGAACTTCGATAGCGCCGAGATAATCCATTAACCTCAGTGCCCCATAGCCGCGAGTTTGAGTCGGTGAGGATTGACATGGTGGGAGGTGAGTTGCCAACTGGAGGAGAGGGTGGAAAGAAGGGGGCTTGAATCTGCGTTGGACTGGAAGGTGGTGATGGAGAGGACGGGCCACTACTGTTATTGGTAGGTGCGCTGAAGAATGAGTCGTGAAAGCCATTTTCTCCCATGAGAAAGCCTGAGGCTTCAATTCCTAAATCACATTCGCTGTTGATCCATTTTCCAATGGTTGCTCGACCACCTTGCAGCATGCCGTAGTCGATATCCTGGGAACCAAATAGGATCGACGTGCCGTTTTGTCCAATGACTAGAGGTTGGTTTGGATCGGGAGTAGTGACTACCAGCGGGATGGGGTTGGGGCCATCGGTCAGCCAACCCATCAAGTACTCTGCCTGGACCCAGCGCGCGGCGGGACGACATTCGCGGTAACAATCCTTTAAGCTGGAAATTTCATCGCAGGCCGTTTCAAGCTGGATGTCCGCAGGAGCGACTTCCTGAGCGGAGGTGGTACCGAACGTAAGGGAAAGTAACACGACAAGCGGAAGATATCTCATTGTCATAGTGCTTCCCACCTAGCTTAACGTTGCTCAATAAAGGTTTGCTGCACGTCATAGAGTGATCGACCGAGATGATCGCGTTTTTTCGGAAAAGCGTTACGGTCGGCAGGGTCGTCGATAATCGTCACAACAGGAATTTAAACTTTTCCGATTCTTCCACTGGTAATGGTATTTTCGGGGGGAATGCCTTCGGAATTCCAAGGAGTTCGGTCCTTTGGATCAAAGTCAGATTAGGGATCGAGCATGGGAAACTGGGGGCACAAAGTATTCGTTGGCGTCCGGAGTTCTTGGCTGGTGATCCATGGATTCCATCGCTCCTACAACGGACAGGTTCGTTGGCGAGGATGGCGTACGAAAAAGAAGCGGGGTAGGGCAGATGATAGAACTGAGATTTTCTTATATCGGTGGGGATTGGGGTTCAGTAGACTATGGGAGGCTCATCTTGGAGTGTTACTCCTATGCCGAAATGGGAAGTCGAAGTCTGTCTCCCTTTTTATCACGAAGGCAAGTCTGAGTTGCTATATCTTAAATACATTATCCAAAGATGCTGTTTCTTTTGTGCGATCATCATCGTTAGTTGCGCAGTCACCACATTTGGTAAGGAGCCCAACAAAGAGCAACTCGCTTTTTTCGAAGCAAAAATAAGACCGCTGTTTATCAAGCATTGCTTTGAATGCCATTCGACGGAGGCAGGAAAGAGCAGTGGGGGGCTATTGCTGGATTCTAAGGAAGGGTGGAGTGCTGGTGGGGATTCTGGCGAAGTGATTGAAGTTGGAAAGCCAGATGAAAGTTTGTTGCTCGAATCGGTTCGGTACAGTAACCCAAAGTTGCGAATGCCTCCAAAGTATCAATTGTCGGAGCGGGAAATTGAGGATTTGGAGAAGTGGATCGAGATAGGGGCACCCGACCCGAGAGCAAGTCAGGTTGCTCGTAAAAGCTATGCGATCGATTGGGAGAAAGGTAAAAAGCACTGGGCTTTCCAGCCAATCAGCAAGCCTGTTGTACCGCAGGTTCAAGACACTCAATGGGTGAGAGATGATTTAGATCGGTTCATCTTGGCTAAGATAGAGGCTGCTGGTATCACGCCTGTCGAAGATGTTGATCGATTCGCGCTGATACGAAGAGTGAGTCTCGATTTGACGGGCTTGCCTCCAACCGTTGATGAAGTGGGGGAGTTTGTCAAAGATCCCGCTGGTTTGGACGAGGCTCTCGAGAAAGTTGTTGATCGACTGTTAAAATCACCTGCCTTTGGCGAGCGCTGGGGAAGGCATTGGTTGGATGTCGCGAGATATGCAGATTCTGTCGGGAAAACTCGCAATATCCCATTCGCCTTTGCTTGGCGTTACCGCAATTACGTGATCGACTCTTTCAATGCCGACAAACCCTTCAATAAATTCGCAGCCGAACAAATTGCGGGAGATCTCTTAGACGCCCAGGGGCCGAAGGATCGAGCTGAGAATTACATCGCGACTGGATTTTTAGCCCTCGGGTCGATGGATCTCAATGAAAGAGATCAAGAACAATTCACCTTGGATAGAATCGATGATCAGATCGATACGCTAGGGAGAGCTTTTCTTGGGATGACACTCGGTTGCGCTCGCTGCCACGATCATAAATTTGATCCGATCTCACAAGCAGACTACTACGCGTTAGCAGGTGTCTTTGCAAGTTCCGAAACGCTAAGTGGCCAGCAAGGACGCAGCAATGGAACGAAGACTTATGTATCACAAGATCGTTTAGTGAAAATAGATCTAAGCTCTCTGAGTGATTCAAAGAAAGATTCACGCGATACCATAAATCGAGCTACGCAGATTTCCGAATTGCAAATGAAGCTCAAGCAAATGGTGGCTGAGGGAAAGATAGGGAGTCTTTCTCCTGCTCAACTAAAGGTTCATCGCCAGAAGATTGGAGCACTTAGAAAAAAACTTAATGAACTCAAAGCAAACGAAAGTACCAATTCGAATGGAAGCAAAAAGGTTAAGTCTTCGGCAGAGGAGGGGGTAGATCCGACGGCACAGTTGGCGATGGCTGTAACCGAGGGTAGAGCAAAGGATATACCTCTTCGAGTACGCGGCGAACCAGATATCAAAGGTGATGTTATTCAGCGAGCTTTGCCAACGATCGTCAGAACCGCAAAATACTCCACAATTGGTGATAACCAAAACAGTGGACGACTTGAGTTAGCTCGCTGGGTTTCATCTTCAGAGAATCCTCTGACAGCGCGAGTGATGGTCAACCGTGTTTGGTTACATTTGCTTGGTCGAGGGTTGGTTGAAAGTGTTGATAATTTTGGGGCATCGGGCTCAGCACCAACGCATCCAGAATTATTGGACTTTTTGTCAAAGCGTTTTATGGAGGAAAATTGGTCTATCAAATCATTGGTGAGATCGATTGTTCTGAGTCACACCTATCGACTGAGCAGCGTTCCGATAGAGAAGAATTCAGAAGTTGATGAAGGGAATCAACTTTATTGGCGAGCTAACCTGAGACGACTTGAAGTTGAGGCGATTCGGGATTCATTACTTGCCGCAGGTGACATGTTGATTTTAAAACGTCCCAGCGGGGCACCTTTTGACGCAAGTTTTCAAGGGGATATTTCTCGAGTTAATCGCAACAAAAAAGGGGCGATTGACCCTGTGATGGAGCCTATTCGGAGTGTCTATTTGCCTATCTTTAGATCAAAATTGCCTGGGATGTATACCGCGTTTGACTTTGCGGAGCCTGACCAAGTTAATGGTTTGCGCGATGTGACAACGGTAGCTCCTCAAGCACTCTTCATGCTGAACAATCCATTTGTAATTCAAGCGGCGGAAAGAGCGGCTAAGAGAATACTGGAACAAGATCTCCAGACCGATGAGGTTAGGATTCGCTTTGCCTATGCATACACTTTGAGCCGCTATCCCACGAAAGCGGAAACTGAGAGAGCATTAGCATTTCTGGGAGATGGATCAGATCGTGAGAGTCGGTGGGTTGTCTTTGCACAGTCGCTTTATGCTTCTGCTGAATTTCGATATGTGCCGTAAGATCTTTGAAATGGTGGTAGCGAATTCAATTCATTACCTGAGGTAATTGTCGTATGAATCTGTGCAAGACGAGAAGTGTAGTTAGCACCCGCCGAGATATGTTACAGCAGGTTGCTGCGGGATTCGGTTGGCTTGCCTTCACTGCGTTGCACGCAGGGAATGCAATGGCTGAGGGGGGGCATGTCTCGCCTCTTTTACCTAGAGACCCACATTTTTCTGCGAAAGCGAAAAGAGTCATTTTTCTTTTTATGCAAGGGGGACCGAGTCATCTGGATACATTTGACTGGAAGCCACAACTCGAAAAAATGGGTGGGAAGTCGGCGTCTGGTGAGAATGGTAAAAGCGGAAAGTTATTAGCTCCCCAATTCAAATTTTCACCTCACGGTGAAAGTGGTTTACCCATTAGTAGTTTGTTTCCAGCATTGAGCGAGCATGCAGATAATCTATGTTTGCTCAATGGTATGCATACATCGAATGCAGCTCATCCTCAGGCTACGATCGCCCTTCATACTGGAAGCGTCAATTTCGTCAGACCTTCTCTCGGTTCGTGGGTGACCTATGGACTGGGTAGTGAGAATCAGGATCTTCCAGGTTTCATCACGATCAATCCAGTGACGCTTGGTGGAGCTCAGAATTATGGTTCGTCATTTCTGCCGGCATCTTTTCAAGGGACTCGCGTCGATCTTGATGAAGGAGGAATCGCCGATATTCGCAACCGGACGCTAAAGAGTGTCAATCAGCGATCTCAAATTGATTTAATCCAAGAAATGAATCGGGAGTTACTCGCCAAGCATGGTGGGGCTTCTGAATTGGAAGGTGTCATTCAGTCGTTTGAGCTGGCATATAAAATGCAGACGTCGGTACCTAATGTTCTTGAGTTGAATAAAGAGTCGAGCGAAACGTTGGGGCGTTATGGCATTGGCGAGCCTGAGACAGATTCCTTTGGGAAGCAATGCTTGATGGCACGCCGGTTAGCTGAGTCGGGAGTTCGCTTTATTCAAGTAAGCAAAGGGGGATGGGATCAACATCGTGATCTGAAAGCGTCTTTACAAAAGAATTGCAAAGCGATAGATCAGCCCATTGCCGCTCTGATTAAAGACTTGAAAGATCGCGACATGCTGAAGGACACTCTGGTTGTTTGGGGTGGTGAGTTTGGCCGAACTCCACAGGAGCAAGCAAGTGGGGGAGATGGACGTCGACATAACAATCAAGGTTATTCGATGTGGTTGGCCGGAGGTGGTGTCAAAGGTGGTTTGCGTTATGGTTCTACCGACGAAACTGGCGGCGTTGCTGTCGAGGGTAAGATCGGAACGCATGATTTGCATGCGACCATATTGCATCTTTTTGGCTTGGATCACACGAAACTTACCTTTAGGTACTCGGGACGTGATTTCCGTTTGACGGACGTTTACGGTGATGTGGCCAAGGATATTCTGGCATAGTACGACATCAGAGAATTCACAGTCGCCGTAGTAAGAGGAAGCGGTCTGGGGTTGCTTAGAGTGTTGAACGGGGTCACTTTAAGTATTTATCGAACCAGTCGCCGAAGTGTTCGATATCCAGGATCATCGATGGCCAGCCATGGGCTCCTTTTCGATGCACAACGACTTTTACTTCTCGTTTTTGTTCGACCGCTTTTTCTTGGAAGCGAAGTGACTGATCAAGCGGTACGAGAGTGTCAGCATCTCCGTGGTAGATCAGCGTTGGTGGTAGTTGATCATGTATGTGGTAGATAGGTGAGCAGTCCGCGCCAATCTGTTTCCATTGTTCCATGTTCGTAGCACCAGGGCCAAAAGCTTTTACAAAACTCTTGGGTGGTCCACCATCGCCGGGATTTTCGGTTGAGTCACCGAGATTCAATAGATCAGTGACTGGATAAAAAATCGCGACTGCTTGAACGGCGCTGCTTTGCCGGTCGATGGGATCTTCAGCTTGTGGCGAGCCAGGGCCTCCACGTGTAGCCAGCATCAAACTGAGATGGCCTCCTGCACTACCTCCAGTCACTCCGATCTGTTGGGAATCGATTTTGTAATCGTCGGCATGATGGCGGATAAACCGAATGCCGCGATTCATATCTTCGATGATTTCCATGACAGTTGAGTCTGGTTGAGAGATATGGCAGATTGCGAAAATGGTGTAACCTCTCCGCAGTAAAGGGGCCATCATCCAGGCAGGTGGATCTCCTGCCTTTTGTGACTTCCATCCGCCGCTGACCATAAAGGCGATGGCTTTGCCGTTTGGGCGACTTGGCTGAAGTATGTCCATCGTAAGTGGAGTATTACCTCGCTTGCCGTAGACAACACCATTGGTGCGAGTAACCTGTGGGGTGTAATACCACCACAAGTAACCGATCAAACAACAGATTAAGACGGTTGTAAAAAGACCTAGAAGTACGAACCTAATAAGCCAGGTTTTGATGGTGCTGAAAAAGGACATCTTTATTGTCGTTTCCTGAGCAAAATCGTCGAATGCAGGTCAAAACGAAAATGAGTTAGACGTTTCCAGTAATCTCTGATTTCAGGGATTGGTTACGGCGAGTGAAGAGAATCTTTAAGTTCTATTTTTGCTCGATACACCAAAGATGTTTATGGGTTCGAATTAGGAGTTTTTTACCGGCCGGAACAATCGACGAGTTGGATGTTTCTCCTAAAGAGTTGGTTGAGATCAATTCAAATTTCGGATCGGCTTTGAAAACGAAGCAATCACCGCTTTGATTGATCGTATAGCAAAGGCCATCAGCGATCATCACCGATGACCAATTGGTTGGCTTACCACCTGGACCTGAAAGGCGTTGTTCCCATCGGGTTTCACCGGTTTGAAGATCGAAGCATTCGGCTACGCCAGGATCATTGTGAATGAAAATATAGCCATTGTGGATGGCGCCTGATCCAATGCGTTGCTTTGTCTTGGAGTGCCGCCAACGTCTCTCGATTACGTCGTTCGCTTGCACCTCCAAGGCGACAGTCATTCCGTTGTATCCACCCATGGCTATGAGCAAATTATCTTCGATGAGGGGGGAGGTGTAAACCAAAGCGTTGATCCCTTCGCTGTTCCAGAATGGCTTGCCAGTTGCGGGATCGAAACTGCGAATACGAAATGGGGAAGTGAGAATCAATTGCTCTTTACCCATGATTTGTCGGATCACGGGAGTACTCCAGGAGCCATAGAAGTCGGCGTTCTGAAATTTGGCTTCTGCTGTTCCTTGAGTATCGATCGGTTCATCGTGTTGCCATATCGTTTCACCAGTCTGTTTATGAACAGCAACTAGAAAAGAACGTTCTCCTGGTCCGAAATGGAGATAGCAGAGATCGTTATGAATGACTGGTGAGGAGCCGTAACCCCAAATGTGTTTTTGAATACCAAAGTCTCGTTTCCACAGCTCATTGCCTTGCATGTCGTAGCAGAAAAGACCTGCTGAGCCATGCCATACGATGATCCTCTCTCCATCCGTTACTGGCGAAGAGGAACAGAACGGATTGGTTCCGTGAGTTGGATCTGGCATCGCCCAGTCGACTCCGGTCTTCCACAGTAGTTCGCCCGTGTCTAGTGAAAAACAGATGAGCATACGGCTGGTGGTAGAGGCTTGGGTAACAAAGATTCGATCCTGCCATACCACGGGAGTCGAATTGCCTGCTTCTGGGAGCGGCGTCTTCCAGGCGACGTTCTTGTCGGTGCTCCAGGTAGTCGGCAATCCTTTCGCGGCGCTGATTCCATCACCACGAGGGCCTCGCCACTGCCCCCATTCTTCTGCGGTGAGCTTTGCGCCCGTGAAAGCAAAACAGAGTGCTACAACGCAAAGAGTTATACAGCGACTTAACATGTTGGTATCACTCGCAGACTTGAAAGCGGGGATTGATCGAGGAAAAGCGGAGAATAAGGAAGCAGAGGCTGCCGGCAGTAATGTTAACGTTTATCTGAGGCACCAATGACACCGTGTGACAGCTTGTTATTGTAGATTTCGTTACCATTTCCACCTTCGATTTGAAGCGATGCAGAATCTGGTCGCTGTTGTCGGCGATCTCGAATCAAGCAACCGTTGACCAGGGAATCTTTAGTGTTCTTAAGCAAGATACCTGGGCCATCGGAATCAAAAATAGAACAATTCGAGACGTTCATGTCGCTGCAGTCCTCGATAACGATGGCAGCGGGTTGCCGCATGACACCGTTAACGATGAGGCCTGTCAAAATGGAGTCGCTGCATTTACGAATTGCGATCGCATCGTTGGATTTGGCTGTATCTCCTTGATAATAAGGCGGATTACGGTCAAAGCTGTTGTTGGCAATGACCGTTGCCACGCAGTCTTCAACGAGTAGGTTGTATTGATGTCCCTCACCGAAACTATTTCCCGATATCGTAGCCCCTCGGGCATGTTTAAGGTGAACATTCACTTGAGTGTCTGTGAGGATGTTGTCGGCGATGGTTAGGTGCCCCCAGCGGGAGTCCTTATCTTCTTTGGTGATTTGCCCAGGCGCTCCGTTCCCGAGGAAAACGATATTTGATGATTTTGGAAAGTCGGCACTGTGCTGCAAAGTGCAACCGGTGATGGCGACTTCAGCAGTCGAGCCTTGGCTGCAGTCGATAAACACATTGGCGTTGAAAGAATCATTGTCAGACATATTCGCTTCAATATCGCATGAGCCAATATGAATATTTCTTACGCCTCCTCCTACTGCCACAATGCCTCCCATTGCGTTATAGCTGATGTGGCATCCGGTGATGTTGGATTGGTGAAGATCGACTTGGTCGTAGTAGATTCCCACGCCGCGGTTTTTGTAGAAATGGCAATGGTCGATGATGATATTACGGTTGCGTTTAGTTAAGTGAATGGCATGGCGAGCTTCTCGGATCAGGACATGATCGATAGTCAATTGCATGGTTCCAGTTGCTTCGATACCATCTGCTTCTGGATGATTTCCTACGATCTCGATGCCGTGAACTCTCGGCATCCGTTGCTTCTCCCAGACGTTGGGTTGAACGGTTTTGGGATCCGCGGTTCCTTGGTGTGTACCAATAAAGTGAAACGCGGGACCGGGGCCACTCATAACAAAGCGGGTAGTTCCGTCACCGACTAAAGATGTAAAGCCGACGCGATCCAGGTCGATTCGAATGGTGCGGGTGATATAGAAGACTCCACTTGAAAACCGAATGGAGCCTTTGGCTGAGTCGACAGCAGTTTGAATGCGTACCGAGTCGTCAATCTCAGACGCATTTATAGCGGGTGTTGCCGGATCAAGGATGGTCTGTGCGTAGAGCGGTAGGCTATCGAATGCCACTGCCACTAATAGGTTTGCTGTAACAGCGATATTGAAAAAACGAAAGATCGCAGGTGACATCGTTTGCCTCGCAGATGCGAATGGAAAGAGTATTTCAGATGGCTATGAGGGAAAGACGTATGGTTTTCGATAGTCGACCTTTAGTAGTTTGTTGGCCGTTTCATTGTTGGTAAAGGATTCGGATTGAGCATCCCATTTCAAGTGGGACTCGGTTCGATGGGCAATACGTCCGATCAAAGCCGCAGTGGTGCAGCGGTGTCCATATTCGATGCTGCAACTAGGTGTTTCGCGCGACTTGACACAATCGAGAAAGTTGCGAGCGTGATTGGTATCGTTAATGGTTCCTTCAACCTTTTTCGCTTCGATCATCGGTTTACTTCCGGTGCGCCAGCCACGTTCAAGATTGCGATCGATGGGCGACCTAGCGGCAAATTCATTCGGAGTGACCGATTCAGGAACGATTTCGTAACCACTGCTACTGAAATACATTGTCCCTGTGGTACCGCGGAATTCGATTTCGCAAGGCCTTACTGCTGGAGTTGCTCCAGAGGCATTGAACTGAGAGAAAGTGACAAGCGTGTTATTAGGGTAATGCCACAGTACTTCCATCGTGTCGGGTACTTCGCGATTGTCGTAGTCGACGAATTTTCCACCCATAGCCGTTACGGCGAGTGGTGCATCGACCCCTAGGGAGCGATGGATTTGAGCAAGATAGTGAACGCCAAAGTTTGTGAGTTGACCGCCTGAGTAGTCATAGAACCAGCGGAAGCGGTAGAAGGATCGGTTTTTGTTGTAAGGTCGCTGGGGGGCTGGTCCCTGCCAAGCGTCCCAGTCAAAGTCCGCTGGTGGTTCGGAATCATTGGGTTTGCCGATTCCTTTTGGCCATTCGTTTTGAACATGGAAGGCGCGAACAACGGAAACTTTGCCAATGGCACCACTCTTGATCAACTGTGCTGCTTCAGCTGCCATCGGACTTGAAAGTCGTTGAATGCCGCACTGGGCAACACGCTTGTTATTTTTCGCGGCATTGACCATAGCACGGCCCTCGGCAACGCAGAGGGAAAGAGGCTTTTCGACATAGACATCTTTGCCAGCGTTGCAGGCGTCGATCATTTGCAAGGCATGCCAGTGATCGGGAGTGACGATTACAACGGCATCAATATCTTTCTGATCGAGCAGCTTTCGATAGTCGCGATACTGAGCTGGATTAGTACCAACTTTTTTGGCTGCGAAATCGATGTAGGGTTGATAGATATCGCACAAAGCAACAACATCGGCATCCTTGTGCGTGAGGAAGGCAGATAGAACTTGATCGCCGCGATTACCTAATCCAATAAAGCCGAGTCGAATGCGTTCATTGGCGCCATATACTCGCTGAGCACTCGCTGCTGTCGCAGCGAGCGTGACTCCAACACCAGCGGCTGCACTGTTAAAGCTTCGACGGGAAAATGTAGACATTGGAACCTCACTTGGAATTTATCTCGGAACGAATATATGGTTATCAACAGGTGATGTTAGAAACGAAGGTTGCGTTTGTGTCGCGAAAACGAAGGGTAGGATGTCATTTTGCAATTTCTAGATTAATTGGTTTTGAGAGCTAGTTTTTTGAGATAGGTAGTTCTGGAGGTAGGAGCGGTCGATGTCGGGGAATCATCGAACGGAAGTCTCCCAAATTGTAGGGGCCGCGATACGGTTGATTCAGATCGACTTCGGCGACAACAAGTTCGCCCCAGTCATTGGCTGAGGCTAAAGGTTTCCCACTGGGATCATAAATGGCAGAGATCATCCAATTGTCTTTAGGGGCCATGAAGGTACTGCTGACAAGATAGACGTGGTTCTCGCAGGCTCGAGCCATCGCCAGCTTAGGATTACATCCCCACACGGGCCATGCGATGATTTCCGCACCATTATTTGTCAATTGGCGAGCGACTTCAGGGAAGAATCCATCGTAGCAGACCATCATACCAACCTTGCCAATGGATGTGTCAAAGGTGGGAAAGTCATTGCCTGGTGCGATCCCTTTTTCGACTTCCCCATGTGGTAAGCAGACTTTGCGATACTTGCCGATGAGTTGTCCAGTGGGGCCCAGCAGGACGGCTGTGTTGTAGACCAGATGCTGGTCTCTTTCGTAAAGACTGAGAACGATGTGCAGTGAATGTTTTTCGGCTAGTTGTCCGAAATATTCAGTGGTAGGACCGGGAATTAATTCAGCAACTTCGTGAGGTTGTTGCTTGACGTTAACCGAAGGAATAGTTTCTCCGAGGACGACTAAGTCAGCGCGAGCTTCGGCAGCCTTTGCAAGAAGAGGTTCGAATTCTTCACAGTTCTTTCGGGGTGATAGACCAGCGGGACGATGATGGATCGAGGCGAGGCGAACGATTCGAAGTGGTGGAGGTGCTGATCTTGTGAATTCGATAGCTCGGTATTCGACGCTGCCCCCTGGAGCCCATTGCAAGTGCAATTCTATTTTCGCTTTGGTTGCGCGAGGAGGAACTTGATAGGTTCCGGAGATGGTCGTCCAGCCCTCAATATCCGTGGGGCCATCGATAGGATGCTCTGGTTCAGCGGAGGGTGTGTGACCTAATTCGCGAATTTGTTCAGCAGATGCGATTCCGGGTACCAGCTTGTTATTCGAGTCGAGCCAAACGATTCGTACGAGAGCAGAACGCCGTGGGCTTGCAACCTGGGCGAGTTTTCGCAAAGCATGAAAACGCATCCAGTCACCACCGACCACGGTGTAGGTTTTTTCAAACCAGCCATCGAGTCCTTCTCGGTTATCGTGTTGGATAATCATTCGCCCATGATCGACCTTCTCCGATGGCTCAAAGGAAAACTTTGGAGAAATTTCGTCCCGGGGTGCTCTTGTCGACCAACCTTCCGGCAGGTCGAGTGCTATGTTCCCTTCCTCTGTACTCCGAAGATAGTTTTCCGGCCCAATTAGAAGGTAAAGAATGGTAAGCCATAATCTTGTGTAGGGTCTTGTCGTTGTCATAGATGTAAGATGGATGTCGTAAGAATGGACACGGAATAGTCCGCTAGTTGTGAGGTAAACAAAGTAGGGTGGGGCAGGTCTTGTAAGAGGGTGTGTAGGGATTTGCGAAGGGCATACAAGTTAGCTACAGCGTTCAAGCGGCAGGGTGAATGCACGACGAAGATCTCCTCGGGAGGAGTGAATCAATCATATAAGTTCTAAGCTACAGCTTGTGCGATTCACCAATGGGCGAGTTACTCAAGATTCTATGTTTTAACCGAAGGAGTGGTCTTTTCCAAAAGGAATTAGAAAGCTTTGGATTTCCGACGATTTGAGTTCTTGGTAACGTTCTAGTAATTCGAGGTAGGAAGTTGCGACTGGGGTAGTCGAAGTTGGGATGGATTCCGATTATGCTTGGTTGACGTAAGGTTGACGATTCGGACATTTTGGAGTTCTCGGCATGGTACCGCTTGGCCTAAAAAATAAAGTGTTTTTCGTTTTGTTTTCTGTCATGACATTGGCATGCTTGACCTCTGGCGAAGCTCAGGAAAGTGTTGGCACAACGGGTAAGGAATCGAAAACTGAGGGAGAGTGGATTCAATTGTTCAACGGAAAAGACCTGACCGGTTGGACACCGAAGATACGTGGGTACAAGTTAGGCGAAAACTATGCCAATACTTTTCGTGTCGAAGATGGTCTGCTTAAGGTCCGTTACGATGGCTACGAACAGTACAACGAGCGCTTTGGTCATTTGTTCCACGAAGGTATCTACTCGAATTATCGAATCCGAGTGGAGTACCGTTTTGTAGGCACTCAAGTTCCTGGTGGACCAGGATGGGCGATACGAAACAGCGGAGTGATGTTGCATGGCCAGCGACCCGAGACGATGACACTGGATCAGGATTTTCCCTGTTCGATCGAAGCGCAACTTTTGGGAGGCGATGGGGTTCGCGATCGCACGACTCTTAATCTTTGCACGCCTGGAACGCATGTAGAAATAAGCGGTAAGTTATTTAAGCCGCATTGCACAAGTTCCAAGTCCAAAACGTATCATGGCGAGCAATGGGTCACAGCAGAACTTGAAGTGCGAGGCAATGAAGTGATCCGCCATATCATGGATGGACAAGTTGTCCTGGAATATCAGCATCCGCAGTTAGATCCTGATGACGCGAATGCGAAGAAGATAATCAAAGATGGCCAGGTTCAATTATCCGAAGGGACGATTTCATTGCAGTCGGAAAGTCACCCCATCGATTTTCGCAAAGTGGAAATACAAATCCTAAAGTAAGGTTAACCTTAGGACCAGACGACGAACTTGTTGGTGAGGCCATATCGTAAAAGAGTATTTTGTCATCAATACGTTATCGCTCTGAAGCACTGTGCAATCAGACGGGCTGGCCGTCTAAAAGGTGTGATGATTTGGACCGTGTTCAGGATAGTGCCCTATTCCTCGACGATGAATTCATCGGCTGGATCAAATTTAGGTAGGGACAAAATTAGTACGGTCATATGTCCTAACGCGCGGTGTTTGACTCCGGGGGGAATGATGACGCATGTACCTGGGCGAACGGGAATGGGGGATCCATCAAGTTCTAGATATGCCTCCGCATTGCACTCGAGGATGTAGTAAGTCTCCGTAAGTGTTTTGTGGTAGTGCGTTTTGGCTGTATCGGTAATCGTGGTTCGGTGGAGAGTGCCCGGGAAATAAGTGATATCAGCGAATGCTCTTCGTGCTTCTCCGCATGGACACGCTACGGAATTGATGTTATCAAAATTAACGACGACATAGGGGTGCACTTCAGGCATTCAAATCAGACCTTGGCAATGTAGGAATCTTGCAGAACGTCCTGTAAATATCATAGCCGAAGGATTTCGAGAGTGGGCTGCCTAAAGCAGATTCCTTTAATCAGGAAGTCTCATAGAAATGGGTGTCGATCGCGGTCATTTTAGATCTGCAGTCGACTTTGTGGGCATTTGCAGAAGGGGCTTCGCCAACTGTTTGCTCGGAGTCGCGTAATGGGCTGTCATAAAAATACCTCACACCCTCCGTGCGTTTTTGGATTCGCAAGCGGCTAGGTGTGAGGTTTATGGATTATCGAGGTATTAGTTGATTACTTGTCCGCGGAATTGATTTCGATAGTGAAGTCATTTGGTCCAGCGGCGGTCACTTCAACAATGATCTCTTTCTTTTGAACGCAATTGTTTTTCGCTTTTAGGCTTTTATCTTTAACCTTTGCTTTTGTGTCAGGTTCCTCTGCTGTTTCCGGTTCCGCTTCCTCCTCTTCAGCGGCAGTTTCTGCGTCTTCGCCGCCGGAGCCTGTAAACTCTACTTTATGCTTTCCGACAATAGCTCCATCAAATTTTCCGTAGGTTGACAGGGTGAAGGTCCCGTCGGAGGCAAGAGTAGCCGCAGCCGTTTTTCCATTTTCTTCACCGTCACCCATTGGAATAAAAGAGATATAACCTGAGGTTACAGGTTGGCCGTTGCAGAGGACCTTTCCTTTGGCAAGCGCAACGGGGAATGCATTTCCTCCGCACCCTGCGTTTGCCACAACTAGAACGGCGGATGAAAGAAGGGCCAAAAAGTATCCACGCCTCAACATACATGCTCCTATAAAGCCTGAGGGATATTTCAAACAGCTGAACCAGTAATTAGTCCGCTTGTGAGAAGACTTCTCTGTTGGCCCTGGTTGCCTGAGCACGATAGATGCTCATGGTGATGTTCTCAGAGACAAATTTCACTGAGCCGTCTACCATGAGGAATTGGGCTCCACCGGAGTGGTAGCTGCCGGCGTATTCACCGTCATTGTTATAGTGACCGTTGGCATCACGAGTGTTTGCGTTGATTGGATCATCCGTTTCCATACCGATTAGATACTCAGAAATATCTTCAGGTGGATTTCCATCGCTGCCACTGGCAAAGTTGTACTTGCGATCGCTTCCCGGCATGCGGCGTGCATTGGGGGCGCCGGCAAGTTCATCTTGAACTTCTGCCACAAAAAATGTGTTAGAAGTTCCATCACTGACATCCGCAAAGCGAGTGCGGCTGTTCATGAAAAACATTCCATTGGCGCGGTAACCAATGTCCGTCGGTTCGTCGAGTTGATCGTTGTTGAAGGTAGTGGTTCCGCAGACGCCGTTGTAAGTGCTGAGTTGGTAGCCACCCTTGGATGGGTTGGCAATCCCATCTGGATGGGAAGGGCACTGGAAGGTTTGTATTTTGGTATCTCTTCCTGCCAGTCTCTGTTCGGCAGATGTGCTTGTGCCACGATCGGTTCCCATGACACGACTGACACGATTGTACAAGTTATTTTGTTCGATAAAGGGCAAGATTCTCGCGTGCCATGTCCAGCCATCACCGAAGAGAGCGGTGCCATTGATGCGAACAATATTTCCAGTTGGAAAAGTCTTGTAAGCACTTTCATAATTGTGCAGCGCCAGTCCAATTTGTTTTAAATTGTTGGAACACTGCATTCTCCGAGCCGCTTCGCGAGCCGATTGGACCGCTGGCAGCAAGAGACCGACTAATACGCCGATGATGGCGATGACAACCAATAATTCAACTAACGTAAACCCACGTAGCTTCGACAGCCTTGTAACAGTCATTTGTAACCTCTATTACGGAATAGACCGCGGATTCCCTTGAGAACGCGATCGCAGGATGAACCCTACACTCAACCCACCACTCCGGGTTCATAGGATCTGCTAATAGAGGGGTTATTGCAACCATTTATTCGAAAAAGTGGATAAATAATCTCTGTTTTAGGGGAAGGATCGCTTGATCCTGCATTCGTGTGGCTTTGCTTGGAGCGAAAAATCGCTGCTACCTGGGTAAAGGTCCTCTTGCTACCCAAGAACTGAAATTCGCTTCCTTTGCTGAGGACCTAGCGGACCTTGCTGCTTGGTTCTGCATGTATTTCATCGCTTGGCTTTCCTCTTTTCAAAGTCGGCGATGAGGAACTGCTATTTTTTTCGACGCGATGTAGATGGAATGATTTTCCGCGATTGAATTGAGCTTGCGATTTCTTCCTATACACTAGGGAGTCTATGTAGAGTTTTCTTTTGCTTTTGGGAAATGTTTTGATTTATGAGATGCGCATTGGTCTTCCTGGTTTGTCTTGTGCTGTTGCCTTTCCACTGTTCGTACGCTGAGGAACGGCAGTCGGTTGCGAAGCGACCCAATATTTTGTTCATCGCTGTAGACGACCTGCGTCCTGAGATTAGTTGCTACGGTAACAAGTTAGTCAAGACACCCAACATCGATCGAATTGCTGCTCGAGGTATTGTTTTTGATAGGGCCTATTGTCAGCAAGCTGTTTGCAGCCCTTCGAGAACTGCGATCATGACAGGACTGAGGCCAGATGTTACCAAAGTCTGGGATTTGCAAACGCATTTTCGCTCGGCGGTTCCCGATGCGATCACTTTGCCCGAGCATTTCAAGGCGAATGGTTATCACTGTGCTGCTTTGGGCAAAATTTATCATGGTGGCTATGAAGATGGTCGGTCATGGAATGAGCCTCATTGGTATCCGCGAGGAAGAAGCGTCGACAACGACATCAATGATTGGACGAAGCGAGTTACGACAACGCACGCAGTCAATGTCAGTGAGTACTCGGATCAGATTAAACTGGTAACGATCAAAGAAGGAAGCACGGAGAAAAAAGGACCAGCCTATGAGGTGAGTCCTAAAACAGAGGAGCAGTTACCAGATGGCGCGGTGGCCGCGGAGGCGGTAAAACGAATTCAAGATCTCTCGGCGAAAGACAGTCCATTTTTCTTGGCTGTCGGGTTTATCAAGCCCCATCTCCCCTTTGTTGCGCCCAAAAAATACTGGGATCTGTATGACCCTGATCAAATTCCTCTTCCAGCGATCGATCATCTGCCTGACGGCGCGCCATCATTCGTTGGCCACGTCAATGGAGAGATTCATAATTATGCTGGGGTACCTAAGGAAAATCCGATCCCAACGGATTTCGCTAAGACGCTTCGGCATGGCTACTATGCCTGCATCAGTTACACCGATGCACAGATAGGTAAGTTACTCGATGCGTTGGATCGCTCAGGCGAACTCGATAATACGATCATCGTTTTGTGGGGTGATCATGGATGGCAACTTGGCGATCATGGATTGTGGCACAAGCACACGAATTTCGAGATCGCCACCCGTGCGCCTCTGCTGATTAGCGTGCCAGGATCGAGCACAGTGGGAAAGAAGTGTGCTGCACCTGTTGAATTCATTGATGTCTATCCCACTTTGGCAGAGCTTTGCCAGTTACCTGCTCCGGCAAGTATCGATGGCACGAGTCTTTCCCGTTTCATCCAAGATCCAAACGCTCCAGCAACGGAGGTTGCCATCAGTCAATATCCTCGCGATGCGGAAGGCGTACCAGTGATGGGATACAGCATCCGCGATACAAAATGGCGTTGTACTTTTTGGCGCGAGCGCAACGGCGAAAAGATCGTAGCAACGGAGCTCTACGACGAAATCAATGATCCACACGAAACAGTGAATGTTTCATCCAAGCCCGAAAATGCTGGGGTTGTAGAGAGATTGGCTAAGTACTTGCCACCAGTCGGCTCTTCTGCCTTTGTGCCTAAGAAAAAGGACACCAATCCGAAAAACGCTGCTACCCAACCAGCGGATGAAGATAGAAATGCGCGTTTCGATCGTCTGTATCCTGGTAAGTCGGAACTTACGCTTGAGCAATTTTTAGCAAAGCAATCCGATACGGAAATGGCGACACAGCGTTTTCGTAAATTTGACTCCAATAGCGATGGAATACTCACGCGTGAAGAATTTGTTCGAGCGGGTAAGAAATCGAACTGAGAATGGAAATGGGAATCGGGAAGGCAAAGCCCTGAAGATATTAACGCGATGCATACAGATCTTGCGTTGGTTTGATTCGATCGCAATGTATCGCTAAATGAAGTTGGCTAGCTAGGGTTCTGTGAGGCCACTTCATTCGTTGAGCATGTGTGCGCGATTGCCTTGTAAAGTACGCTTTTGTATTTCGATTTAAAAGCGAACGACGTGTCCGATACCGCTGAAAAAATCAGTCGCCGAATCGCTGAGGCCCATACCAACGCGGACATCGGATTGCATATTGTTGCTCCACCGATAGATGACTCCCCCGTCGATGTAGTATTCGGCCACTTCTGTCTCCGCTCCGACTGGCGAGAACATAAACCATTCCGTGTAGGAGCCTATTTTCTCTGTCCAGGATTGGCCAAGGGTAATGGATTGAGCGAGTTGACCATGTAGGCGAGAGGTTAATTCATCCGGTGATAGGTTGTATTGTGTGCTGGCGCCGAGAGAGAGGAAGTCGGTGACGTCCCAGCCATACAGCCAGTTGATGCCCGGGAGGACATGATCCGGAGAGAATTCGCCTCCTAATGGAACAGTCATTTGGGGAACGATGGCCATTTCAGGAAGATAGCCCTGCTGTAAAGTCAGTGCGAGTTTGGTTCCCAGGTAAAGTCCATCGGTGGAATGCGATGTACCTGATATGCCACTGAGAGTTCGTGTCTCGGAGTTATAACTCCAGCCAACGCGGAGTTCCAACCAATCTTGCCAAACGCCCTGTCGATAGAGGAATTCAGGATAGGAGTGTGAACGAAGTTTTTGACCATCTGTGTCGTCATCGAAATAGGTATAACCCATTTCCAATTGCCGAATCCCTTTTCCAACGGTCGATGAGGCTTCTGTGAAGTCCGGACGATCGCTAGCCAGTGGTTCATCAAGTGGCGGCGAACCACCTTGTGGAGCTAGACCGTTGTTCCAGGTAAAGAGTGATTTGCTGCATGGATCTTGCCCAAAGAGATAAGTAGATCCGAATGACTGCAGAATCAAAACTAGGTAAGAAACACTGACGAAGATGCGATACTTCATAGTGCCAACACCTTGTATCGCGAAAAGGAAAGTGGAGACTATTCTTCAGTTGTCGGCAGGGAAGGTGGAAGGCTGTAATAAATTTAATGAAATAAGGCATACTTAATAAGCAATGTGCATCTTATTTTCGAACGGTCTTAGTCTCGCAGGTACAATGTCTCGCACGTACAACGTCAGCTACTTTGATACGTGCTGCCGATGTTCCCTCCCAGTTTAATGAGCAACAAGTGGCTTTCGATTATTTCGCGAGTTGAACACAAACCACTTCATTATCGTCGCGCAGGTAGCCATAGCCATTGGCGATAGAGATCGTTTGCCTATTCTTGCCGACCAGTTGAACTCGGCCAAGTTCTTCAAATCCTTTTGGATCGGCGCGAGCGATTACCAGTTCGCCTTCAATTGTCGTTAACCAGAATTTTCCATCAGCGTAAGCTAAGTTCCCTTTGCCAAAACGGCTCTTTTGCCAAACCGGTTTACCTGTTTTGGCTTCGATGCAAGAGAAATGACTAATCGGCCCGGCAGCTCCCACGTTATCGAATCCGTAGAGGTAATCTCCGATCACGATTGATGTTTGCCATTCATTGCGCATCACACTTTTCGCCTCAAGCGATTTCCATCGTTCGGATATTGAATATTTATCTTTGTTTTTCTGCACATCTAGAAGCACAGACCCATGGTTCTCACCAGCCGAGATAAAAACACTTCCATCGATCAAAACAGGCGAAGCTGTGTTACAGCCATAATCGGTTTCAAAGGGATAGCTCCAATGTAGCTTCCCGTTTTCGGGATCGATACCCATCACCGCGGTACCGGTTACGGTAACAAGTTGTTGTGTCCCCGAGATGTCCATGATCGTGGGCGATGAGTAGCCTGCATGGCCACTCCCACTTTTCCAGAGTAACTTGCCATCCGTTGCCGCAAACGCTGCGACAGCGGCACCAGATCCTCCTACATGTACGATTACACGATCGCCAACGACCAAGGGAGAGCAAGACATGCCGTATTCAGATGGCTCCGAGGATAGCTCCTCCATCACATTTTTACGCCATCGCAATTGACCGCTTTTGAGATCGGCAGCGACAAGAATACCCTCACCTGAGTACGCATAGACATTTCCATCTGCGATGGTGGGCGTCGCTCTTGGTCCATCGCCCATCGAATTCTCGTAGGCCTCGCCTAATTCAGCTTTCCATTTGACTTTACCAGTCGCAGCATCGAGGGCGACTAAAACTTGCTTGTCTTCTGCATTCCAGGTGGTGATGGCTGTTCCATCTTGAACAACAACAGCCGACATACCAACCCCGCCAGGAACCCTCCAGCGAATCGTTGGTCCGGCTGAAGGAAAAGTGTCGAGCAATGATTTCTCGGCTGAGATACCACTTCGCTGCTTCCCTAAGAACTGTGGCCAGTCCTCGCCGTAGGAGTTGCTCGAATAGGCTCCAAGTAAAAGCACTATCATCGCTAGGTTGGCAGCAGTATTCTGTCTCATTAGCCGGTTCCTGAGATGTTGATCCAAAGGTTGTGGTAACTAGGGTGCGATGCGATGATTCAAGCAAGAGTGATCGTTGTCTTGCGTAAGGTAGTGTTAAAAATATTACGCGCGACGTTGATTAGAATGTGAACAATTTATACCGCCAGCCATTGAGGGACGAGAGGGTGGCGCGGGCAGTTGCCAGTTTTAATGACGGTAGACTTTTCGCATCAACCATAAGCCGATGAAGAAAAGGACGATGTCGCCTAGCCAAACGGTATAAGCAGGCCATACCCCGTTTTTGGCTCTGTCAAATCCAAGCGCGAACAGCGGGTAGTAGATAACCAGAATAGGGAGAAAGCAGGCGCCGAAACTGGTCCAGTAATCTGCGGACTTCATCCAGATCGCCAGCGGAATACCGAGCCAAACGAAGAAGAAGCAGCTAAACCCCATCGCCCAGCGCCGGTAGGGCTCAGTGGTCAATCTCGAGAGACGTCTCTTGCCTTCGGACATTTCGCCGAGAATTCCGAAGGTTTTAGGGGTGTCGAGTCGATCAAAGCGGCCTGTCATCAGATCCAGACCGGTCAGGGTCGCGAGTTTATCTTCGATGACTTTGAGATCGGCTTCCTGTTGCGCGTACTGGCTGTTCATTTCGCTGAGAGAATACTGCGAAGGACTTTTCTTCTCGGTACCTTTGCGTGTTGCGCGGCTGAGAGGAATCTCTTCCTCGCTAGTGCCAGGAAAAGATCCCATCACTTTGCCACCCATCTCCCACTGTGCATCTTCAAGTTGGATCTTGAGAGTTTCGTTTTCAGGATCGAGTTTGAGTTGTCCCCGTATGGCGGAGATCGTCATAGGTTTTCCATTTTCCGGGAACATATTGATCGTGGGTTGGATGAGCCATCGATCTTGGACATCTTGAACGTGAATCGAGAAGCCACGAGATGTGCTGTATGAGCGATGGTCACGCAGCACACGATAGACAACTTCTTCAATCGAATGCATCACTACTCGATTGATGCCTGGCATGCCCCAAGACATTGCTAGGTCACTTGTCCAGACTGCGACAGGACTTAACAAAAACGCCATTAATAGCGTTGGTGTCATAACACGACCTGGCGAAATGCCAACACTTTTTACCGCTACAATCTCGTTGTCTGCCGACATCCGACCGTACACACTGCAGGCTGCAAACAAAAGTGCCACAGGAACTGCAAATTGCAACGCAACGGGAAGGATATAGGGGATCAACTGAACGATGGCTAACGCCCCTAATCCTTCAGCAACCAATTGCTGCAAGACCCCTGCGACCATAATCAGAGAGGTCGCAGTGAACAGTGTGATACCAAAAATTTTGAGTATCTCAAATGTGATGTACCAGTGGAAACGTGCCATGATGGTCGGCCTGACTACTACCCTGGTGCTATTGGAAAGTGTTTATCGCGAATAACGACCAGCAAGTTGACTGGAGTTGAGTTGATCAATATGAGCGGGCGATCTTGGGTTAGCATGTTGCATAGGGCTAGTCGCAAGAGTACGCGCCTAAGGTGCAAACGTTTACCAAATCGAAATCCAATGGGGCCACCAAGCTTCATGTCGTAAGTGGCCAACTAAGTGTGCGATCACCGGAGTCCACATCCAGCGGAGTGTTCGGATTAATTCCGAGTGCAGTCCTTGCATGTTGACTTCGATTACCTGCGGAGAACGGTAAGTACTCCAGCGAGGCCAGAATCGCGGAATGCGTTTCATGTAGGAGCGATAAGCATCGCCGTATATGCCGATCAAAGCCTGCTCCTCCTTGGGCAGTGTAATTCCCAAATAAAGCACGGCGGTTATTGCCAGTGCGGCAGCGTAGATCGTGCTCCCGACGAAAAATGCTGTGGAAGCGCCGATCAAAACGGTTCCAAAATAAAGAGGATGCCGAATGACTGAGTACGGCCCCTCACAGATCACCAAATGGATATTATCCTTTCGACCACCGATGTAGAGTGTCGCCCACCAGCGAAAGAAAGCCCCAGAGCAAAAGAGAATCCAGCCTATGACGGCAAGAAGGATCGTCGATGTATCGCTCAGTTCAATCGTCGGAGCAGAGAAGATGGTCAAAATCGTTGCTGGAGCCATCACAAGCAACGATAACCATGCCCTGGATCGGTATAGAAATGGGCGCGGCACCTTAGTCTCCAAGACAGTTGCCATTTGCACTGTTCTTTCTAGCTCCAAGAGCTGTAAGGTTCATCCTTTAACCTTTGTTCGTTCGCTTGCTTTTGCATGCGAATGGATAACTTAACAATATCGGAAAGCTACGCAAAGCCCGATATCGGCGACTATCCGAAACTTGCTGACAACGTCTGGGGTAAAGGGTGGTTAATGCTATCATGGAAGGTTGTTCGGAGTGCTCACCGGTCGGTTTGGATATCTCGTTTTTAATGCAGCAGCAGGAATAGCAGTGACCTAGCCGTTTTGTATTGGAATCATGGGTATCGAAGTGTACCATTTTTGGGTTCCCATTCTTAAAGTCATGGTAGCCCAGCGGGTTGCATGCAATTCGGCTGTTGTTCTAGCTGAATTATTGCCAGGTCGACTCGCTTAAGGATTGTTTTTATCGCTCAAGGAGTCGGTGGGGAATTTGGGCGGGAGCGCAAAGATTGGATTAAGCGTCGAGTTGGCAGTTCGAGCAATTAGTCTAGGAATCGTCATTAGTTCTATCGCTCTAGCTTTTTGGAAAACAATCCTGCTATCGGATTATTTTAACGAGTGTCGAGCTAACGAATTCGCTCCTAGGCAAACTGGAATATTTCGGGAAAATTTGAAAGCCAAGGTGTTTCGATTATGGATCTAACCGAAACCCAAATTCGACAAGTTATAGCTGCGATTAATTCCATTCTTGGATTCGATCATGGCGAAGTGGGCTATTATGGAAATAGTATGTGTCAGTAACCTTTTCTAGGTTCCCCGAATTCAATTAACCATAGTAGGAGAACCGGTGATTGCGGAGAAAGCTGCTTGCGATTTGCATCCCAGCTTAAGGGAGAGATAATCAGCGGTTTCGCTTCGCTCCCACTCGGCGATTTCGCATCGGGCAGGTTGGTGTCAGCGAGCGGCTCACTTATACTTTCGAAAAAGTCATCGTGGATTTCCTTGGTCTTTCTTCCGAGTGATATCAGTCAACTTTCGACACCTCGCGTTCCCACTGAGCAATTAGGAGTGTACCAGCGATGCTTTGGCTAGGACGAACTCCGGCGAATCAAATTTGGCACGCCTGTCCCTCCGAGTTGATTCAGGAGTCGCTGGAGAAAATGCTGCTCAAGGCATTTCCATTTCCAAATCGTGAGGGAGTCAAGGAATGTTTCCTCGATTCAGAGCATGCCAAAATAAAGCGAATTCAAGGCCGGCATTGCGATTTTGTTTTTTCCCGTGAAAGCTTAGATGATTTGGGAGAGCAGGTTGAATGGCTTGCACCCAAACCACCTGATGTGATGTTCCGCAGCGCCGATAGTCGTGATACTTCAAGCTTCATCAAGTTGTTGGTGCAGACGAAATCGAAAAAAATAGTTGCCGGTATTCTGGTTCTCATCGATGCGGTTTACACACTCGAGGAGATTCAGCGCGTCTTGGAAGCAAGCTTTGAAACAAACGAGAAACGTTCGGGCATATTCATCGTCATGGCTTCGGCTCGTCAGCCGACACCAGCGCTCCGTCCACAGCGACCCGGTGACGCAGTTCGTTCGGCAGTTTTTCGTTGTGACAATCCGAGCTGCCGATCTCGTGGAGTAGAGGTACTGGTTCCAACACGAAATCATGTGCAGTACATCTCTAAGCCCGAAGAAATCGCAATCGCCTGTCCGACTTGTCCAGGTTTATGGACAGAGCACTGGGCACTATCGTTCGTTGGAAAGCCGGGCTTGGGATCGTACAGTTTTCCGGTGGTGGAAGGCCAGTCGCACAAAATACCTCGTCGAATATCGATGCATGCAGGTCCGATGCGATCGGTTATGAAGATTCCTGAGTCAACACCTTGGGTCGGCTGGTCGAGCAAGACCATTCCAGATCTCTCGGACGCTTTAATGAAATTCATGTCGAGTAAAAGCCTCGTTGATTTACGAAAGGCAATCCTGCGAGATCCAATGACCACAGGCGGTCTGATCGCTGGAATGCTTGATTCAGAAAATCTCAAGGTGCTTATCGATAGCATTCGTCGCATGCCCCTCGAGAAAAAGGTCGATGAACTCGCTGAGGCGATTACTCTCGCCTTCTGCCCGCGGCGAACTGGAAATTACAAGACAGAACCAGATGCCTACCAAGAATCGCATTTCCATTACATTGCTTTTAGTCCAGTCAATTTTGTTCAGCGATTAAAGAAGTTCGGATGCTTTCGGAAGTCGGGTAGGTTCCTCGATGTTGGCTGCGGCGTCGGTGAAAAAGTTTTCCTCGCGCATGTTTTTGGGCAATTCTCACGATGTGATGGTCTTGAATACGATGCCAAAACCTTTTCGGTAGCAGAGTTTTTATTAGACCGTATTCAACCTCGGGACCATTATCCTATCAAGCTTATGCAAGGAGATGCTCTAACTTTTGATGATTATGGAGATTACGACGTTGTGTATATGTATCGCCCGATGCGTGATCATAGCTTGATGCGAAAGCTGATTCGGCGTGTTGCGGCACAAATCAAGCCTGGGGCGATCATGTTGGACGTATTGCGAGATCGCTGTGTCTTCAAAAAGGTGGCTCGCAACGAATTTCTCACCATCGGTGAGGTTCCTTTGGAGGGTGAAGCAACTTGGGATACGCCAGCGGATTTTGATTTGATATTTGAACGAATGGGGATTGCTGATTGAAACCGGCAGGGTGATCAATGTAGGCGTTGGTGATTCGCGCGGCGGTAGCAGATAATATTTTCAGGTCGCTTTTACGCCACCTTTCGTCGCGAATCTTTGACGGCCTATCTTTTTACAGCGACCATTACCATATTGGTGACCGGGTAGGGGATTCGTTCGGGGCCGCTGGAGCTAACGCGATAAAGTTTCACTTTATCTTGCCATCGATTCGCAACAATCCATGGATTGGTGTATTGGTGAGATGCCGGATGGATAGTAAAGCCAGCTTTCCTTACCGCTTCACACCATTCGCTGTAGCTCCAAAAACAAAATGTCTCATGCATTTCGCTAAGCCAGTTATCCGTGTAGTCCTTCTTGCTCAGGAATTCGCATGCATCCTGCATAGAGAGTGCGACGTAACTGATGCCGTGATGTTCAATGAGTTCATAGGGCAAGTGATAGCCTTCCGTATGACGGAAGTCTTTTGCAAACCGAAGGAAACGTCCGTACGTAGATAGGCCTGAAAGATAATCACTTAGCTCACGGTTCTGGACGGCCGTGAATTCGTGGGCCCAATCGTCATTGCGGCCATCCTCTTTGGAGAGTTCCATCCAAATATGTTCTTCGCGATTTTCGGGGCCGATCACATCAACGTTGAGCCAGCGGCCGCCAAGGGTCAATTGCTGCCGCAGAAGGTCGATAAAACGGAGTAGTGCATCGCGGTTTCCATAGGATTCGATTTCATGCGTAAGTGCAAAGGTTGTGAAGGTGTTTACAGAATAGTTTTCGAAAACAGGGCCCGCTGCAAAGTCTCTTTGGTAAAAGAAAACATTCTCTTCGCCGAATAGCCCCTGTTCTTTTCGATGTAGGCATTCGGTGTAAAGTTGTCGTGCGACCTCGATTCCATAGAAATCGGAATCGCGCAGTGTCGTGTCGAGAGTCATCTCGCGGATCAGCGCACCGGTGCAGCAGCCGATATCGACGATACGACCTGGTTGAACGAGACCACGAATAAGGTCATATTTACGAGTCGCTCCGGAATCAAATGAACGGACATACGTGTTGTAGTCACGAGTGCCTGTCAGATCGCCGTCGTCTGTAAGTAGCATCGAGCGATGAAGGTCGATAATTCTTTCGTCGTAGCCATACTTGCGGTAAAGTGTTTGTGTTGCCGGAGCGACTTTCGTGCGATATTCGGCATCGTCGCATGGGTAAGCTTTTGCCATGGATCGTCCTATCCAATCCTGCAATATCTTCCAGGGCGGAGCTTCACGGAACTCGACCTTTTCACGATTGGAAAGCTCTACCGGCAGTATGGTAAAGCCAAGTGATTCATACTGCGTGATCACCTCTGGAGTCGAGCATGCGACAAGCGTGTTCTCTGGCGTTAAGTGAACTCTACCTTGGCTGTCGACATCGATTTTCTTGATCACGTATTCGGCAAAGCGGTCGGTCGTTCCTATGTCATCAATTAGATAGACCAGTGAAGGAACCGTCAGAGCTACACTAAGATTCTCAATCGCTACTTCTCGTCGATGGGCCGGAAGAGGATTTCGTCGAGTGTTACTATGGTTTGCACTGGTCACGGCCCATACGATCGCTTCGATGGGACGTGGTAGAGCAATCTGTTTTCCGTCGACATCGATCATCACGGACGGATCTCCCGCAATGATCTGCTTGAGGTAGGTAGTTTGGAATTCCGTTAGTAAGTGGTGACGTCCAGGGAAGAGTATATAGGTCATTGCAATCACCGGTGATTGAAGCTAGTCGTTGAAATAATGAAAACATCGTGTGCCTTCAGTCACACCTTTTCTACCTCGTCTTCGAAAGCTAGGGTCAAATCGCTCGTTATGGTAAACCGTGTTCTGGGTGTCAAATCATCCTTTCCTTCACGGAGGAATTCACTTTTAGCCTGTGGTTATATCTGGAGAGGGGGAGGCACCATCGTTCATGTAAAGAAGGGAATGCTGAGGCAGCATTGTTCGTTTTTAAAACATCATAAAGACAATTAGTATTAAGCCGTCAAGGCAGAGGTGAGAAGCTTGAGAAATCTTGCCAGCGAAGGACGCTGGTAAAGAGCGAGTAGGTGACGAGCGATAGCGAGGGCATTCTTGTTGGTGGGAAACCAAACAGGTTTGGGGAAGCTGACGAGAGGTCCCCGTAAAACAGATTTTTCATAGCGGTCTAACAAAAACGTGTTGTGAACGCTACCAATGCCACTTTCGATATTTTGGAGAGTCGCACCAGGGTATCCTCCCCAGGGTGGTGTTAGAAGACTATAGGCCAATCCCGACCACTGATTGATGCATACAGTACTATAACGCAAACGCTGTATCTGTTGCTCGATCACATCGCGTTTCGTTCGTTCATAATCCTGCGGTACGGTCATGGATGCACAGAGTGTGCCAGCCAATCCTTGATTACAAAAATCAACGGCCTCTTTGAGAAACGTATCTGGTGATTCGGTAGCAATGGTTGCTTCCACGCAAACTCCCACAAAAGTTTCTTCTTTGAAGAGGGGCGAGGGTTTGGTGGAATCCTGATTTTTTATAAATGCCCAGGGAAGGCGATTCGTCGGGTCTGGTGTAATGTCTTGTCCAGTAAACTTACGATATCGGTCAACAGCGCCGGGATAGTAGGCTGGGCGAAGTGGGGTCGCTGCAAGATGTTTGTCGATCAGCGATAAAAACTCGCTTCTTTGCGGCCACTGTGAAGATGTGACGACAACACGAGTGGCTAAACAATTAAAGCCAGCGTTATTGGTGATGGAAGCAGCAATATGCTGCGCCTGCGAATCGAGTTGCCGGTTTGTGTAAGAACCAGGCACTACGATCCAGGGAGTCACGTTACCTAGTTCGCTGGTAACCGGTTTAGCGAGGATCGGCGTGTTGGTTGCTTTATTCGCATCCTGTTCGTGGGTTTCACTGCCCCAAACGATACGATCATGGCTTTGGGTAGACCCGGTGATGTGAACTTCAGCTATGTCAGGATGGTGGATGAGTTCGTTACCGACGTCAACTCCACCGCAAATAATGCGTAGCATTCCTTCCTCGATAAATGGGCTAAATGCTTTCTCAAATATCGGGTGCAGGTAGTCATTGACGGGATTCATCTTGAGGATGACTTGCTGCGATTGAAAGAGGATGCGATGAAGACTGTCGGTAGCAGGTACAGCGGAGACATTGCCCGCGCCAAGAACGGCTACGATATTGGTAACTTTCGTATCAGTTACGGCTTTAAGCCATTGACCATGGATGTTGCTTGTGGAAACACCAGGTTGCATGATGGCTTCTGCAGAAAGACCCATAAAGGTCAATCGATCCCATAAGTAATGGGTGGGGAAGATTGGTACAACACATTGCCTATTGGAAGTTTCCTTACAAGTTCCTGCGAGTTTGGGTTTACCCCTCATTGCAAATTGCTCAAGAGTTTTCGAGGCGAGGCGAAGAAGTCGAGTTATGGTTACCGGTCCTGTCAGCATTTCCTCGGCCAGTACATTGGGATTTCCTGGGCATTGTTTGCCGAAGGCGCCGGCCTCGCTCCAAGCTTCCGCCGTCTCAGCAAGCGTATCCAGGGAGCGTTTGCAGAGCATGTATCTTTTGCGGATTGTTAAACCCGTCTTGCGTATCTCTGCTTTAAGCAGCGAATCAATCGCTTCGTTGACAGACATGTGGAGCCGATTCTTTCACAGGTGCTTTTTGAAAAACTCTCGAGTCTTTGCCCACATGGTCTCGGATAATACATGGCCAGTGTCGGGTTCGATAAAGTAGCTGAATTGGTTTTCAGCTCCTTGCTTGCGATAGGCTTCTTCGATTCTAGAAATGCCTAATTTCGCGTACTCAATTGGACTGCCACTGTCGGTCTCGCCAAGGTTGAGATGCAAGGCGCGAGGTGCAATTAAAGCAGCCATTAAAGGAGTATCGCCAAATCGCTGCCATCCGGGCACATAGTTTGGAAAGCAATGCAGCATCTTGGTTGCGTGGATCGCATCGTAGGTAGGCAAACAGCAATTACCAACGATCGCTTTGATGCGCGGCTCATGGGGACCGACCAGCCAGCAGTGAGTAGAACCCATTGAATGACCGTAGCAGCCAATGCGATCGCTCTGTACCTCTTGGCGAGTCTCTAGGAAATCGATAGCCCGCCGCATATCGAGAATATTTTTCCAAGCCATGCATTTGCCTTGTACGACATATCGCAGGAATTCAAATCGTTCATAGTTACCATCCTGCAGTTTGTTTTCTGGATCGCGTCGTTCCTCAAAGCAAAGAGCATCGGGACAGAGAACAACATAACCTTCACGGGCTAGAGCAGCTCCGGTGTGATGCATGGGATTGCCTGCGAGTCCTGCCGGTTCACTTTTGCCTAAATGCCACTCACCATTATGTTGATGCCAAATGGCAATCGCTGGGGCAGGTGAGTCCTTGGTCACGCCATCTGGGATGAGTAATAAGGCGGGTACTCGATCGCCAGGCTCAACTTCGTACGTGATCGACTCCATTCGAAATCCATCGTGGCTCGTTATTTCTTTGACAATCGGGTTGAGTTGGCAAGGTTCAGGCCATGGTCCTCCTAAGCAGTCGACTAACTGTTGTCGCATTTGCTCGATCGTATCGGTTGCCTCAGCAGTCATGACATTTCCCTTCGCGTGACCTGTCGTTGCAGCGAGATGGGTAAGGGCGACGGAAGCGATTGCAGATTGTGCAATGAATACTCGTCGATTGGCGGATGGTTGCGAATCAGACATTATTGTGCTCACTCCATGACAAAGACAGATAGCTAGGGGAGCGCCCAGATTATCGACGATTGTACATGAAAGAAAGCTGGAGCGTTTAGGAATCGGTGATGAGATTTAGGCTAAGGAGAGAACGACAGGGTATCGTTGGATCAGCAGATTGCAGAGCCGGTTTGAAATCCGTGGAATCGAAGTATGGGGTAAATTTGTTGGTGCATTGCGGCCCAGGAAGTCCCTCACCCAATCCTCTCCCATGGTTTGAGCGGGTGAGAGCCCGGCTCAAATCTATGGGTGAGGGGACAGGCTTTGCTGCGTCAAGGGTGAGGATATGCCTGGGCTAAGAGTGAGGGTATGGTTGCGATATGATTCGGAAAAGTATTGCACTGAGATTCGGAGAAATTTTGCACTAAGGCAACGATTAGGCGATGATCGGATGGATCACTTCACCGTGGACATCGGTCAGGCGGAAGTCGCGGCCGGCATAGCGGAAAGTCATCCGCTGATGATCGTAGCCCATCAAATGCAAGATGGTAGCGTGCAGATCGTGGATCGAAACACGATTCTCGACGGCACGGAAACCAAAGTCATCCGTAGCTCCATAGATCGTACCCTTCTTGATGCCGCCACCTGCCATCCAAAGAGAGAAGCCCCAGTGATTATGATCGCGTCCTTGGCTTGCTCCCGATCCATCCTGTCCCATTTCGACCGATGGAGTGCGCCCGAATTCACCGGTGCAGAGGATTAATGTTTGATCTAGTAAACCGCGTTGCTTAAGGTCGATGATCAACGCCGCTAGACCGGAATCGCATTCGTTGGCTACTTTGCGATGTTCGTCTTTGATGTTCGAATGGCTGTCCCAAGGCTGCAATTCGCCATGCCATGTTTGAACAAACCGCACACCGCGCTCGATTAAACGACGAGCCATGAGCAATTGCCGGTTTTGTGGTCCATCGCCATAAAGTCGCAGGATATGCTCCGGTTCTTGGGTTATATCAAAGGCTTCACTAGCTTCGGTTTGCATGCGATAGGCCAACTCGAAAGATTCGATCCTCGATTCAATAGCACCTTCTCCGGGACGTTCCAAGAGATGCTCATTGTTCAGTTGCCTTAACAAAGCGAACTGCTTGCTTTGTTCTTGAGTTGACAGTCTTTTGTTTTTTAGGAAGTCAATCAGTTTGGTTGGGTCTTGATTCAGTGTATCGACACGTGTTCCTTGAAACGAACCTGGCAAAAAGGCACTTCGCCAGTTCCCTGCACCTCCAACCGGTAGGCCACCAGGGCATAATGCAACGAAGGCTGGTAGATTTTCGTTTTCTGTTCCCATACCCCAGGTAAGCCATGAGCCAAGGCTCGGCCTGACCAATCGTTGGTCACCCGTGTTCATCAGCATTAGCGACATTTCATGGCTGGGCAATTCCGCGTACATCGATCGAATGACGGTCATTTCGTCAACGCATTGCGAAAGTTTTGGAAATAGGTCGCTGACTGGTATACCGCTTTGGCCATGTTTTTGGAATTTAAAGGGGGAAGGTAGCGCAACGCCTGTCTTGCGCTCGGTTTGCAAGTTCTCGTAAGGAAGCATTTGTCCGGCACGACGAGTTAATTCCGGCTTAGGATCAAAGGTATCAACCTGCGAGACGCCACCATTCAAAAAAACATGAATGATATGCTTCGCTGTGCCAGGGAAATGCGTAGGAAGAGTTCCCAGGGAAGGTGACGCAGCGGAGTTAGAGGAGAGTAGATTAGCAAGCGCTAAGCCGCCAAATCCCATGCCGCAGCGTTGCATCCAATGTCGTCGACTTAAGTTCATTTGCCGCATGGTTCATCAATCCAAGAAAGTAAATTCATTAGACGCCAGTAGCGCATGTGCAAACTGAATCCAACGACGTTCCGGGTCTTGTGTCGTTGGGGAATCCAACGCTAGCTCGCTAGAATCTTCGCTGAGAAATCTCTTTGATAGTGACATTTCCGAATCAGTGGGGTTTCTGCTTAAAACACGCCGAATGATCTCAGCGACACGATCATCGATGGTTGGGAGATTCATCGCTTTGGTATCGGCCGCAATTTTACTTGCCCTATCTTGGACGAAGTCGGAATTCAGAGCAAAGAGAGTTTGTTGGGGGACAGTCGTTTCTGGGCGTTTGGCCGTGCAAGCATTAGGATTTGCCACATCAAAAGTGCTCATCAAGTTGGCGATGATGTCTCGATTGATGAATCCGTAAACGCTTCGTCGTGGGATTGTTGGAGACGAATTTAGATCTATGGGGCGTCCTCCCATTGTTTTGTCTAACTCTCCGCTTACAGCGAGCATCGAATCTCGCATCGCTTCGAAATCAAGCCTGCGCCGAGGTACTCGCCAAAGCAACTGATTGTCGGGATCGATCTGCCGACTCTTTTCGTTTTCGATTGCACCTTGCCGGTAAGCGCGGCTGAGCATGATCTGTCGATGTAACCACTTCATCGACCAGCCATTCTTGGACAACTGATCGGCTAGGTAATCAAGAAGTTCAGGGTGAGTGGGAGCTTGCCCACGAGTGCCAAAATCATCAGGGGTGCGAACTAAACCAACACCAAAATGATTTTGCCAAACCCAGTTGACGAGGACTCTTCGAGTCAATGGATTGCGATCCGACACGACTGCTTTGGCAAGCCCAAGACGCCGCTTTCCATTTTCAAAGACACCAGCGATTTCGGATGGTAAAGGAGACAGAAATTTGGGCTGAACTTTTTCACCTCGAGCCAGTGGATTACCCCGCAAAAAAACAAATGTCTCTTGTGGATTAGGGTCTTCTGCAAGAACCATGGCGCGGGGGGGCGAGCCAGGTGAGGATAGATTCAATTGGTGGATCGCTCCCTTTTTGCCTGAGATCAAGTCATTGATCGTGCGGTTGGTTAAGCGGACAGCATCATCAGGAGGGATATCAAATGGTGTGCCTGGGGCATAAAGATAGTGTCGCAGTTGTCGATAGGAGGCACTGTTGATCACTTTGTGCTGGGGACTATCGTCAGGCGAAATTTTGCCATCCGGTGCAGCCTCATTGGTTGATTCCAGCAACGCCTGCAACCACTGTTTCTGAACATCGGCGAACACCTGCCCATACAGCGATGCTACTTCGACGAGCGATTGCGGCTTTTTCTCAACGAGTGCATCGACGATCAATGGACTCCATTTTGGTGGTTCGGCCCGCAGGGCGTGCATCGTATCAGGTGTTGTACCTGTTGCCGCCAACTCACTTTTCAATCGGGTAGCAAATTCATCGATCCGTTTGTGAAACTGTTCCGGGTCGGTCGTGTCCCATTTTTGTATTTCCAGCCATGGTCCAAAAACAGGATCAGTGGTGGAGAGTTCCTTGAGATACTTGAGCCAACGATTGAGCACTAGCGGGCGAATGTCATCGGTTCGATAGGAAAGAAATTGAGTCGAAACATCTTGCTCGCCAATTCCTCGAGCAATTTCTGTGAGATAGATGCCTACCTGCATTCGCAAACGATTGCGCATCACCTCTGTTTGCTCGCGGGCGAAGTCTTGCAGCTTGCGGTTTAAATCCAATAAATCTTGTTGATATTTGTTTCGAGCATTTTCGTCGCTGATCTCACCGATCGCCGGCAGTTGCGAGGGATTCTTGCTGGCTGCGATTGAAGCATATAAAGCGTAGTAGTCGGTGGTCGGTAGCGGATCAAATTTGTGGTCATGGCAGCGTGCGCAAGTGACGGTGAGTCCCATCAAGCCTCGGCTTATGACATCGATTTGGTCATCGATCGTATCGTGGTAGTTACGAAATTGCATGCCGACGGTGAGAAAGCCTAAACCAGCCAATGCGGGTGAGTTATCAGGAAGGCCCATTTGGTCTGCCGCGATCTGTTCCATGATGAACTGATCCAGTGGGATATCTTGATTGAGAGATCGAATGACATAGTCGCGATACGTGTACGAAAAAGCGAAGCTGGTGAATCCGATCGCTGCACCACCATGTGTGTCCGCATACCTGGCGAGATCAAGCCAATAGCGTCCCCAACGCTCGCCATAGGCAGGAGAGTCTAATAGCCGATCGATTAATTTCTCTTTGTAGTTCGCAGATTCATCTTTGACAAACGCTTCGACTTCTTGCCATGTTGGAGGCAGGCCAGTGAGATCATAGGTCGCTCGCCTGATGAATTGGGTTCGATCAATCTCTCGCGAATAGTCGAGTCCAGCAGCTGAGAGTTTCTTTAGTAGGAAGCGATCAATAACGGATTCTTGGAAAGCGTCGGACTTTGGGAGAGTCGCTAGAAGTTTCTCGGAGTCAGCAATGGGGTCAAAGGCCCAGTGAGCAGAGTACTTTGCCCCTTCATCAATCCACTGTCGAAGGAGTGCCTTCTCGATCTCAGTAAGTGTTTTGCCCGTTTCTGGCGGCGGCATAACGCTATCGGCATCGGAAGATTCGATTCGATGAATCATCTCACTTTCGGCCGACTTACCTGCCGAGATTGCTGATTCTTTAGCGGCTTCTTCTACATCGAGCCTCAAATCACCGCCGCGCTGTGTCGCATCGGGGCCATGGCACTGGAAACAGTATTCCGCCAAGATGGGACGAATCTGTCGATTGAAGTCAACATCCGCTTTTAGTGACGAGGTGCAGGTACAAAAAGCGTAAGCGACTAGTACCAGTGTTATTGTCGATCTCAACGCGATACTGAAAGGGAGACGATGTCGCTTTTCGATAGGGAAGAATCGTTTTTCAGCGAAGTTGGGTAGGGGCATGGCGTGGGCTCGGATTGCAGGTACTTTTACCGAGATCAAGGCAGGGATTCTCGGCCCTACTCGCCACTCCATAGCCAATGGTGGCTAGCGAGGGAGCGACTAGACCGAGCAATCGTAGAAGTTCAACGGTGTCGCGGCTGAGCTTCCACTATCCGATTGTACCACAATTAAGTCTTAGCGCCCCATCGCTTTTCCCTCAAAAAAAGGGGAGTCCCCTTTTTTATCCGAATTATGAATCGTCACTACAGAAATCTTCTCGATTCAGCGCTGCTAAGGAAATTGATTGGGATTTTGGAATTCGAACCACTTCTTCATCGAGCAGACGTAGGGGAGGGTAGATCCTCCTGCTCCATTGATAAAGTTGTTTAATTTACCCAGTCTGACAAATCGTAGGGGTTTTCAGTTATTTGACAGGCTGCAGTTGTTTCTCTTCTGAGGCCTTGGCAGGTTCTGGTGCTGCAGCAGGTTTGGTTTCTTCGTCGGTTGCCTTACTTCTGCGCAGCTCGGGCATTTCCAATTTTCCTTCGATAATTTGATTGGGACTATCTTTTGATTTCTCGAGGACGAACGAGTCATAGACTTTTCCGGTTGCAGTCCTCGCTTCGTAATAAAGCTTCATTCCGTCAATACGAACTACTTGGTAGAGCTGGGTATCTTCAGCTACTCGAACCATGAAGGGTTTGGGATCGACGTTGTACATCTTAGGACCGCTTACAGAAACAACATAAACGGTGCCATGATATTCATCTCGATGCGTCACACCTGTGGGGACATTGCTGACGGTTGCCGGCAGGACGGTAGGAGTGTCTAAACCGGTGCGACCGTAGGTGTGATCGTGTCCCTGCAGAACTAGGTCGACTCTGTATTTATCGAGAATCGGTTTCCAGGCGGATCGCAATTGCGGGTTGTCGCGATCCTTAGCTGTTGAGAAGATCGGATGATGAAATGAGCAAACGATCCAAGGTTTTGTATTCTTGGAGAGGACCTCATCTAACCATTTGGCTTGTTCATCGATCTTGAGGTTGCTATTGAGGATGACGAAGCGAGTATTTTGATACTCGAAGGTGTAGCAGGTCTCTTCTAAGCCTTCTGGGCCATGTGTTGGTAGGGTAAATTGAGGTCGCCAGTGATGGGTCACCTGACGCTTGGAATCATCAACCTTATGCATTTCGTGATTGCCTACGACGGGAATGTTTGGAATCGTCGCGTTAAGCCATCCTCCTGCACTGAACCACTCTCCCCACTCACCATCCGCTTGAGCGTTATTGATCAAATCGCCTGCATGTAGCAGAAATTTCGCTTTGGGTGCATCGCTGTACGCTTCACGAATGACTCGCGACCATAAAGAGCGAACATCGTTTTGAGCATCCCCAAAGTAGATGAAAGAAAATGGTTCCTCGCTGGTGCTTTCGGTTGAAAAGTGAAACCATTCGCTCCAATTGGTTCCATCGCCCACTCGATAAGCGTACTTAGTGCCAGGCTGTAAGTTACGGAATGTGACACTATGGTAGTGAGCCGTGTTGAGATCACTTTTTAGGGCAACCGATTCGGCATCAACAGATGTTGCTGCTTTGGTGAATTGAGGGCCATCGGTTGCAATGGCAATTTCCGCTTTCGCTGCACTGACCTCAACGCTGGTTCTCCAAGAAACGCTCTGTGTTGTCTTGGGATCACCTGACCAGGTCAATACAACACGGTCGGGCATGGGAGTGGGAGCGTATGCTTCTGCCGGTTTGACCTGGCGAACGGTGTGTTTATGTTCGGGGCCTTCGTGCGAAAACCCGTTGTAATGTACGATCGAAAGTAGAATCGGAAAATAGAAAATTAATGTTGCAGTTGGGAATGGCAAGTTCTTACGTGCTAAAAGCTTCATGACAAAATCATCTATGGTTAAAGGGCATCACATGACTCATGAGAGTATTGTAGCAAATTTAATAGTTGAAAGAAGAAAGGTTAGCAGGTGAGGAGTTGTAATTAACACTTTGTTCAATATTTGTCACGCTCTTGCCCATACTACAAGCTGAAATGACGAAAGAAAAAAGCCCTAAGAAAAACCGGTGATGCGATTGCTGCTCGATTCTTTTTTGTCCTCGAGCGACTCTATGCTGGGGGTAACGTGAGGTTTCATGTTGGTCGTTGACCTTCGCTTTCACCACCAGAATTCTGTGCGCAAGTAGCGATAGCCTTGAAGGTGCAGGATGTGCCCCAGGGTGGACCATCCGCGTGAAACTCGTGCGAATCCAGTCATGCCAGACTTTAGTTGTCCTACACCATTTTCTATTTTGCAATAAAGAATGACATTCTGACCGCTTGGTTTGTTGACCACGACATTATCCACTGTCGGGATGGTGTTGGCCGCAGTTGCTATTCGTTCAACTCGCCCCTCAAGTACATCGAGAGGTAGAGCACGAGCCTTAAAGGTGACTTTTTGACCAGGTTTAATAGCCAATGCATCCTGTTCGTTAATCAATACTTCGATTAACGGTGAGCCTGCGGCTTCGATTTGACATAGCAAGTCACCCTTCGCTACATAAGCGCCGATTTTCTCTTTCAACCGCGCTGCTCGAATTTGGCCGTTCTTTGTCGCTAAGACCTTCAGTGCCTTGTTTTGTTGGATTAGAAAATCCATTTCTTCGGTGAGTCTCGTGAGGCGTGCTTCCTCCGCCTGGATATCTTCCGGGCGCGAACCTAATTTCAAAAGGCGGAGCTTGCTTTCAGCATCTGCAAGCTCCTGTTCCCGCCTCGCAAGTTCAGCAATCGCGCTACGTATGCCTTCTGTTTCGATACGAGCCTTTTCAGCCTGTAGCTCTTCAAGGCGTTTGCTTAGAATTTCGCATTTGGTTCGTTCGCGATCCAATTGAGCAAAGGCTAACGCTCCTTGCTCGGCGAGTTTCTCGGATTGCGTTAACACTTTCCTGGCATGATTACATTCCGCCTCGGCCTGTTTAACTCGATGGCCTACTGCATTGAGTTGATGTGTGAGAGAGGATTTCATCGTCTCTACCTCAATATTTCCTAGTTCAAGCCAACGCGTTAGGCGAGTGACTCGCGCCTCCTGCTCGGCGAGTTCTTCAGGTCTAGCACCTGCTTTGAGTCGTTTAACGATCGCCTCTGATTCAAGCATCTCTGCTTGCTTGGTTTCGATTTGGCTCGTAAGTTCCGGGGAGTGCAATTCGCAGATGACATCACCCATCGAGACGGTTTGCCCATCCGCCACATTGACACTTCCAATGAAGCTGCCGAGCGGCGCAGGGACATCGATACAGTCCAGTGGTCGCACTTCGAAGTCGCCGTGAACGTTGTGGCGAGTTGGGATGGAAAATAGTAATGCGACGACTGCAAGAATACTAAATACCCAAACGAGTCTTCTAGTTGTTCGAGTTCGGATCATTGCCAAAAACTCCTTGCCAAGAAAGCCCTTGAACACACGACGCAGTGCATAAATCATCAAAAGACCTCCGAAGAAAAATCCAGCGTAGCCAAACTCAAGGCTCAAATAACTAAGGATTCCAATCAAGACGAAATTGAGAAAGGCGATTGCAAAGATCCAATTGATAATCCCATAGGCGAGGACGACGCGTGCGTGCTCGATAGGTTTGGGGCGTTCAGCACCCCAGAGAATCCACGCAAGATGTTGGAACCAATAGTCTCGGCTTCGCATGTATAGATTGGGAATGGAAAGCCAATCGCTAAGAAGATAGTAGCCATCAAATCGTAGTAGTGGATTTAGGTTTAATAAGCATCGTGTACCACATGTTGACATAACAACGAATGCTAAATAGTTGACAAGGCTATCCTGAACGGTAACTCGCCAAATGAAAACGCACGCCGACCAAAGGATGAGATCCATGAATGCGCCTGCGGCGGTTATCATCATTCTCTTGTGCTTGTTTGGGATTGTCCAAGCATCTGTCACGTTGACGTACAAGCATGGAATGAGCATTAAGAAGAGTATGCCGGCCTCTCGAACTTCCCCACCGAACCTCTTGCATGTTGCTCCATGCGCAGTTTCGTGCAACAACGTCGCGCTGAATGTGGCAATGCCGACAACCAAGAGTGTTTCCCATCTCATGGCTTGCTGCAATGAGTGCTGGATGTCGTTTCCGCTCTTTATTAAAACGAATGCAGCTATTGCGAAGAAAATCAGCGAGGCAATACCAAACGAATAACTCCAAACGCCGTGGATGAGGCCAACCAATAGCCCCAAGAATTTATCAGGATTTAAGAGTGGTAATCGCCAAAAGAAGATAGATTGGTTTAGCAGCGAACGGTTCGCTGGGGTCATCTCGTCGTCGGTATCTTCATCTTCTTCTACCGATTGATGTGCATTGCCTCCCGGTAGCGGTATTTCCTGCAATGGAATGAGGTTTTTGTTTTGAATTGAAAAAAGGAACTCCCCGAGTTCATTTTCTTCGAGTTTCTCGCAGAATTGTGACTGATAATCAGATGTCAGTTCGCCTATCGATTTGTCCTGCTGCAACATCTTCAGCAGAAAAAACTCTTGCGGTCCACACGAGAAATAACTGCTGTCTTTTTGGTTCTTCACTACAAACTGGTTGTTTCCAAGTTCCCGTAGTGTGATCCATGGATGAAGCTTTGGTAAAGAGCTTTCCAGGCGACGTTTACTTGTCGTGTTAGGAGCGTCAACGATAGCCACTTTGGATTGAAAATCCTTCGAATCAAATCTTCGGTTCAGGTTGTCTTACAGTGACTTCACGACTTTCCTGCTCGGTTAGAAGACGAACAAAAAAGGGAGTGTTTTCCTTCAATGATTTTGCTGCACGATGATGTCCATCGATCAAAACGGTCCCGTGCAAGATGGTTCCATCTTGGTTGGGGAACCAATAATGCGCGACAATTCCTGGGTACTGTAAATCAACATGATCTATGTGTGGTTCATGAATGTGAGCCCATTCAACTGCGTATTCCACATCGTCTCGCTCGAGTAACACAACCTCTCTTTCATCGGAGGTTATTTCGCGTGCCTTATCAACATCAAATTTGTACTGGTTGTAAAGCATTCGATAGTATTCTGGTCCATCCTTGCACTGTGGACATGTCGATTTCTTTTCGCGTTTCTTTTTCGTTGAGCGGTTTGCTTGGAGTGATTTAGTCATGTGATTGAGTAACCCTTCCTGCGTAATGTTCCGTGTTGTCAGGACGCTGAAGAAAGCGTTTCAGAATCAACGGAGGATTCTGAAACGCATCTGGAACTTCTTATTTATGCGCTAAGACAGAAATTACTTCCTTTTGCGCGATTTGCCCGAATGCCCATGCTTGCCATGGCCTTTGTGGGATTTGCCTTTACCAGAGTGTCCTTTGCCAGAACGGCCCTTACCAGATCCGCCCTTGCCGGAACGGCCCTTACCAGAACGGCCCTTACCAGAACCGCCCTTACCGGAACGGCCTTTGCCAGATCCGCCCTTGCCGGAACGGCCTTTGCCAGATCCGCCCTTGCCGGAACGGCCTTTGCCAGATCCGCCTTTACCAGATCCGCCTTTACCAGATCCGCCTTTACCAGATCCGCCTTTACCAGATCCGCCTTTACCAGATCCGCCTTTACCAGATCCGCCTTTACCAGAAAGGCCCTTGCTGGTGCCGCCCTTACCAGAACCGCCCTTACCAGAACCGCCCTTACCAGAACCGCCCTTACCAGAACCGCCCTTACCAGAACCGCCCTTACCAGAACCGCCCTTACCAGAACCGCCCTTGCCAGAACCGCCCTTGCCAGAACCGCCCTTGCCAGAACCGCCCTTACCAGAACCGCCCTTACCAGAACCGCCCTTACCAGAACCGCCCTTACCAGAACCGCCCTTACCAGAATCGCCCTTGCCTGATTCCCCTTTACCAGAACCGCCCTGGTCATCGCCACCATCGCCTGGATCGCCACCATCGCCACCATCGCCACCATCGCAATTATCCGAGTCGGTATTGCCTGCGTCGACGTTGTCTTGATCTGGAGCGTTGTTACCGCCAACGAACCACATACAGCAGGGAACGATTCGTTCTTCCAAACGAGTCAATCTAAACTTCGCCATTTCTTAGAATCCCGGGGTTTGAAAATCTTAGCCACTCAAGAATGAGTACCGATTTTCCTAGGGTAATTGCGGCGAAATTGAGCCAATCCACTTGTGCTGAAGTAGAAAAGGGGAATTGGGATATTCGGGTTTTTTATGAGGATTGTCGAAAATATTCGGATTGTAGCGAAGGTTACGGATAGGGTTCAGGATTTACCTGCTTCTCCACCTAGGCGTGATGCCTAGAGCGTCTACCTATGTCGATTGATCCGATTATATGTTTGGTGAAGAAATGCAATTGGCATGTTTTAGTTGTCGATGTTGAGAAAACTTCGGATAAGCGATCCATGTGTTCCAACTTAACCGTTCGAAGCCTGTTGCTCGTGCTTGCGACGGTGTCTGTCACATGGAACACTAGTCGCGAAGCAATCGCGCAGACGCAAGTCGACCACTTGAACCCGAACTACGACGATGCAGTCAAAGAGTTACCTGCTGACCGCTCTCCTCCTCGACTTCCCAATAGCACTTTAAGAGGCTCCGAGCAGAACCCTAATTCCCAAGGGGAGATGGCGTTTCGCAACGATACAGAACCCCAATTACTTTCATCCGCCCGTCCGCTCGCGGATTTCCATCGCTGGGAGCAACCAGGGGAGGCTGAGCTTAGAGCGGAGAGACGATTGGGGTGGGATATGTCTTCTCTACAAAACTCGCGGCCAGAAGATTGGAAGTACTTCGGATCTAGCTCTTTGCTTTTTTCCGAATCTTCTAATCTGCTTTCGACTCCTACCGCGGATGCAAGGCAAGCATCTGCGGTTTCCAGAGTAAATGCCCAAAATCCATCAACTTTCCGGCAGGAAATTGCTTCATCGCGAACCGAATCGTTAGGGGAGATGCAAGCAGTGGTGACAAACTCCAGTCCAGCAATAAACCAGGATGTCGTTTTTCCTGTTACGCTTCGACAAGCGATTGCTCACTCTCTTACCCAGAAGCAGGTCATACATACTTTTGATGATCAAGTCGCTGTCGACTTGACAACACCATTAGATCCACTCATCGCTGCAGAACAAGTCAGTATTGCTCAGGCGCGGTTCGATCCCAATTGGAGGACTGCGGTGGGAACGGATCATATCGATCTTCCCCCCGCTTCATTCACCCCGGACGGTCTTCCAGTCACAACGCAAAGAGATGAAGTCGAATTCTTGACTCGTATTACCAAGGAATGGGCGACGGGAGCAACTACGAGCATTGGATATGAACCATCACTGGCATACCTTTTTCTTCCTCAAGGTAACCCGGGCGGATTCAATCCGAGTCATGCGGCTGATTTTGTGATTCAGGGAACTCAGCCGCTCATGAGAAATGGTGGCAGAAACACCAACTTGGCATCAATTCGAATCGCCAATGTTCGTGAGAAACAGAGCGTTCTTTTACTGCAATCCAAATTACAGTCGCAGCTCAAGGGTATCGTTACCGTTTACTGGAGTCTTCATGCGAGCCACGTGCGCCATGCAGCCCTAACCGAAGCTCTTGCGTTAGCAGATCAAATGTATCGACTTGAAAACAGCCGTTACCAGGCGGGCAGGGTTATTTACGCGGATGTTGCTCGAGTTGGTGTCAACAAAGAAGGTTTGATACAGCAGCGTCTGGAAACAGAGCGTATCCTGCAACGCCAAACCTATCAATTGTCGCAAATAGCTGGCTTTCCAATTGTTCCGAGTGCAATTCTTTATCCAACAGATATCCCTATCCATGCAGCTCCAATTCTAGATCTAGATGGAATCTTGGCGTTAGCCCTAAGTCGAAATCCAAATCTTCTGATTCAGAAGAATGACCTCTGTGTGATTGATAATGAGCTTCAAGTTGCCCGGAACCAGCTAAAACCTCAGCTGGATCTAAAGTCCGCTGTTCGCAGCGGTGGACTCAATGACGATTTCGGTAGTGCCTTAAAAGATGCCGCCCAAGTTGAGTTCGTGAATGTTGCAGTCGGGGTCGAGTATTCGCGGCCGATCGGAAACCGTTCGGCACAAGCTAAGTTTCGACAATTACAACTCGCTCAGAGTCGAAATGCCAATCTTCTAACCGCTTTCGAAGAGAATGTTGCCTATGAAATTGCTGAGAAAGCGAACTCAGCAAAAATCGAGTATGCGAAATTCGAAAGTGCGTTGCGTCGGCTTGCAGAAGCGCAGGAGTGGGTGCGGTTATCGAAAGCGCGATATGAAAATCCTCCCGACGAACTCGGCTCGGACGCACTTCTCATCGCACTTATCGATTACCAAAACGCTATTCAGTCGCGAGTTGATGCGTTGTTCATCACCGCTCAAACCTTAGCAGACTACAATACGGCTCTTTGCGAAATCGAAGAGCTTGAAGGGATACTTTTAAACAACTGGGGTATTAATTTCTACTCAGAGACAAACGCGCCCCCACCCGCCGAGATGCAGCCGCATCAAAATAGTCCTCAGCAGGTCGGTGAGGCTAGATAATGCTTTGCGTGTTGGCCGCCTTCGGGCTTCATCATCTAAGTTAAGCAACTCCATAACGTCGATTTCAGGCAATCCCGGGCGTCATTCAGTTCATTTAGAATAAAAAACGGGAGCCGACCGAATCCCCATCCAATCGGAAAGCTATTCCAAAGTCGGCGGGGAATTATTCTGCGGCGAACGATTGCCGATCGTTGTTCTGGTTCGAATCGACGTCATCTTTCAACTTCATCTTTAACCGGCGAGATTCCTTCGCCGTGACTCCGATAGACGCCAGCCCGAGAAAAGCCATGAATATAGTCTTTTGGGGTGGGTTTTGGCGGCTTTGGGGCGTTTTAGCCCGCCCCAAGGCCCACCATCTTCGTCTCAGAACTGGATAATTGTCTCGACAACTATTGTCGAGAGGTATATCATACCGAAGATGTTGAAGGAGTCCGCTGCGGGCTCGGTTTTAAGCCAAGCCAGATTGGACCTCCTACGAAAAATTGTCTCGCCACGAGTGAAAAAAGGAAGTTGCTATGGTGCTCGATGTAGATACCAATGCTGACGTAATCGTTATCGGTGGCGGACCTTCTGGAGCGGCGACGGCAACCTTATTAGCAAAGAAGGGCTTGAAGGTTCATCTCTACGAGCGAGACCACTTTCCTAGATTCCACATCGGTGAGTCGCTGATCCCTCACACCTATCATGTCATCGAGCGCTTGGGGATGCTTCCCAAAATGAGAGGGAGTCATTTCACTGAAAAGCGTTCGGTTCAATTCGTTACCGAACATGGAAAACTGTCGGAACCTTTTTACTTCAGCGACTACGATCCGCACGAACGTTCGCAAACTTGGCAGGTTCGACGCAGCGAGTTTGACCAGTTGATGCTCGAGAACGCGAGAGAGTGTGGAGTGAAAGTATTCGAGGGAGCTCGAGTATTGGATGTGCTCTTCGAGGGAACGCGAGCCATCGGCGTAAAGGTCAAATTAGAAGACCAGCCCGAGAAGAATGTTTATGCTCGCGTCGTTGTTGATGCCGCAGGCCAATCAGGCATGATCATCGACCGCTTGAAACTTCGTGAGTGGGATCCTGTTTTGAAGAAGGCTGCGATTTGGACTTATTATAAAGGTGCGCAGCGGGATACAGGTCGAGATGCCGGCGCCACGATCGTTATGCAAACCCAAGGCAAGAAGGGTTGGTTCTGGTACATTCCTTTGCATGATGACATCGTCAGTGTCGGTGTCGTCGCTGGATACGATTACTTGTTCCAGGATCGCGATACCAAAGATATCGAAAAGATTTTTCATGAAGAAGTCGAGCGTTGCCCTGGGGTGCAACCTCGAATCGCTAACGCGACCCGCTGCGACAATTATCGCGCACAGAAAGAGTACTCTTACAAGGCCAAGCAGTGTGCTGGCGATGGCTGGGTTCTGGTAGGTGATGCGTTTGGTTTTCTCGACCCGCTTTACTCTTCGGGAGTGTTGCTGGCTCTGGTTTCAGCCGACATGGCATCCGAAGCAATCGGTAATGCTTTGGCGGCCGATGATCCATCTGAGGCACGGCTTCGCGCATGGGAACCCGAGTACGTGAAGGCTATGGATCGGATGCGTCGATTGGTTTGTGCGTTTTACGATGGACTAAGCTTTGGTCGTCTTGTTAAAAGAAATCCGGACAAGAAAGGGTTGATCACCGACATTCTTGTGGGGGATTTATTCAAGCCAGAACTGGACGATTTATGGCCACTGATCGATGAACTCAAGGCGATCGAAGCAGCAGAAGCAGAGGCAAAAATGGTTCCAGCTTCTGCATAGTGCCTTTAGGGTCGCGGGAATATCAGAATCTAAAAAGTCGGCAGCGCTGGTTGTCGACTTTTTCTGTTTCCGCTTAGTCACGCAGATACTAAGCATCTTTGTTAGATACAGCTTACTTCTGCTCGCCTGGATTTTCCCATTTGCTGATCGCCGCCGTTGCCAGTGCATTGCCGATGACATTGGTCATGCTGCGGAACATGTCGCAAAAATGATCGATAGGAAGAATCAGGGCGATACCCTCAGGCGGGATCTTGAACATCGCACAGGTTGCTAGAACAACGACCAGCGACGCTCTTGGTACACCAGCGATACCCTTGCTGGTAAGCATGAGGACGAGCAACATGGTCAATTGTGTAGCGATGGAATCAGTAACCGAGGTGACTTGATATGCCTGGGCGATCGCGAGGCTCGCAAAGGTCATGTACATCATGCTGCCATCGAGGTTGAACGAATAACCCAGCGGAAGGACGAAGGAGACAACTCTTGGTTCGCATCCGAACTTTTCTAGTTCCTCGGTTAGTTTCGGAAACACCGCTTCACTGCTAGTTGTACTGAAGGCGATCAACAGTGGATTTCGCATATGAGCTAACAAGCTTGGTAGCTTTTTGCCCAGAATCAAGTAACCGACAGCCAGTAGGATGATCCAGAGAAGTGCGATTCCGATAAGAAAGTAAGCGAAGTAAACGAGGTAGAATTTAAAGATGCCTAGACCGCGTACAGCAACCACGGCTGAAATAGCACCGAAGACACCAAGCGGTGCGAAGTTCATCACGAAGTTGACCATCTTCAAAATGATGTCGGCTACGGTTTCCAATATGTGAAGCAGCGGTTCCGCTTTTGAGCCAACGGCTGTCGCGGCGACACCAAAAAAGATCGAGAAGATTACAATTTGAAGAATCTCATTCGTGGCCATCGCCTCAGCGAGACTTTTCGGGATCACATGCTCGACGAATTTCTCAATCGAAAAAGCTTCTTTCTTCGACATGAGATCTTCGACACCGGCAGTGTCAGCCAACTTCAAGTCGATTTGTTTTCCAGGTTCCAGCAGGTTGACCAGCACCATGCCCAGTAGCAGCGATATGAGTGAGGCGGTGACGAACCAGATCATGGCCTTGCCGCCGATACGACCGACAACTTTGAGATCGCCCAGTTTGGCGATACCTACGACCAAGGTCGAGAATACCAGAGGCGCGATGATCATTTGGACAAGTCGAATGAAGGCTGTGCTAAGCAGTTTTGCGTAGCGTGCATACTCTTTCTGGTCATCAGCATCTAACGACGAATTGATCACATAACCGACTACAATACCTAGCAGCATGGCGGCGAGGATGTAATACGTAAGCCGATTCTGACGCAGCATAGATGGGCCTTTTTCCCACGACCAATAACGGAGGATCTCTGACGATTGTGAACCAAACCGATGACGGAGTAAAGGTTTTACAGGTTTCAAAGGCAAAACGAAACTAGCACCGTCGAAAGAAAGTCGAGAAGTTCTTTTCTTGCCAATGTTTTCTGGAGGGTTGGGTGGGTTTGAGGTGTTCGTTTGCCCACAACTTTTTAGTAGTCGTTGGTTTGTTGGCTCGCTAACGCTCTGGCCGGTCCATTTCAATTATTCGTAAAGTATGAGCCGGTTTAGTAATGATTTCTGTGTGCATTTGGCCCTATTCGGCGGTCAATTCGGGAGTCGAAAAAAGCCTCAGAACTGGGATAACAAGTTTTTGCGTAAGAGGTTATTCTGCTCAGCGAAGTTTATCGATGAGGTGATCTGTGCCGTAAGGATCGATCTTGTTCGTTGTCCAAACGCTTCATTGGTTCGACCGCAAACGCTGTTGTTCTGTTGCCAAAGTGATTAACCATGCTGGAACTTAAACCATTAACCGCTCCGCCCCATGGAATGGGACTGTCCGCCGAATTGCAGATAGCACTGGAAGCTGCGATCGCAGGGGCAAACATCATACGTTATTGGGTTGGAAAGCCACTATCGATCGAGGAGAAGGGAATTGGCGACTTGGTCTCTGAGGTAGACAAGCGCGCTGAAGGAGCTGTGCTGCAGGTATTGCATAGTTCGAAAATGAAGGCTTCGATTTTGTCCGAGGAGTCAGCTCCTCACGTGGAGCAGGGCTCCAGTTACCGATGGATCATTGATCCGCTCGACGGCACGAGTGCTTTTTTATTTCGTGTGGGTAATCCCTTTCCTGCCGTACTGGTTGCCTTACAAAGAGACGATAAGGCTCTAGTGGGAGTGATCGTTTTTCCGCTGACGGGTGAAGTCTTCTATTCACATCGTGGCTTAGGAGCCTACAAGGATGGTCAGCGACTATCGGCGCCGAAGGGGCGACGCCTGCGCGATGCATGGATCGATATGAACCAATACGGCAATGCTCGTTACGAGACCGGAATGTTCGCTTACCTACGAAATAAATTGCGGACTCAGGAAGGGGCGAAGCTAGTGACATCCTTGCCACCACATTCGGGAATTGCCATGCGAATGCTAGATGGCACGACAGGTTTATCTGCTGTTGTACACGACAACAATCCCGAGAATGTTAAGCAAGCTCCCTGGGATATAGCAGCTCCACAGGCGATCTTGTCTGAAGCGGGAGGCTTCTTTGTGTCGCTTCGAACAGGAGATGACATTCAGCCAACCGATTGTGAACCGATGGTTGTCGCTGGTGATCGTGAATTGGCTGCTGAGATTATTAAACTAGCCAAGTAAGAGGTCGTCGTAGAGAGTGGTTTAAAAACTCTAAATTGCAAGGCGAGCTATGATGCGAAGGAACCGCCAAGAACTAGAACTATAATACGACGCTCATGGACAAAGCGAGCGTATTTAATGCAAGCACGCTAGAAAGCACGAAGCATTCTAGCGTGTTGCAGAATCATCAATTTGTTCGCGAAATTACATTCCTTCTCCGGAAACGATTAGTCGGAGTAGGGCGTTAACTTATTTCATCGATTTGGCGATCAACTTATTTGCTTCCTTGGGGTAGCGTCTGCATTCCAGCAAGGCGGAAAGCATTAGTGGTGCAACGATGGTTGCATCCGATTCGATCACAAACATCGGTGTCTTTTCGGTGAGTTTGTCCCAAGTTATTTTTTCGTTGGGAGTGGCGCCGGAATAGGATCCGTAAGAGGTGGTCGAATCAGAGATCTGGCAGAAGTAAGCCCATGGCTTTACTTTCTTTTGTAGGTCGTACTTGATCGATGGAACGACGCAGATTGGGAAGTCGCCAGCGATGCCTCCACCGATTTGGAAGAAGCCTACACCCGTTCCTTGTGATAACTCGCCGTACTGATCGTAAAAGTTGGCCATATACTCGATGCCTGACTTTACGATCGATGCAGTGCAATCTTCGAATTTGACATGCGACGCAAAAATATTTCCGAACGTCGAGTCTTCGTAACCAGGGACCACCATGGGCAAATTCGCTTTTGCCGCTGCCAGCAACCAGCATTCATCTCCTTTGCCTTCATGCAACTTGGCTGGGATCTTTTGGATTAGCTCGTAAAAATATTCGTGCCAGAAACGGCGTTCGCCATTCTTAGATGCATTTTCCCACATGGGGACGATAAATTTCTCGACTGCACGAAATGCTTCATCTTCCGGGATGCTCGTGTCGGTCACACGCCGCATGCGATCCTTCAAGATTTTCGTGTCATCCGATTTGGTGAAGTATCGGTATTCGGGGAAATCTTTGTAGCTGTCATTGGCCACTAATCTAAAAAGCGACTCCTCCAGGTTGGCACCAGTACTTGAGATACCATGAATGATTCCCTCGCGAATCGCCGGCGCAAGAGTGATCCCAAGTTGAGCCGACGACATTGCTCCAGCTAAGGTCCAGAACATCTTGCCGTCTGCCTGTAGATGGTTCCAGTAGGCCAGCAGCGCGTCACGAGTCACGCGAGCATTGAAATTCTTGTAATTTCGCAAGATAAATTCTAAAACAGGCAAAGACGACATCGGTGAAATCTCAGAAAAAGGAGCCTTGTGAAAAACATTCAGCAGCAAGACCGACGCATTGTAAACTAGCTAACTCGTTTCGACAAATCGGGTACCTGGGAAGGGAGTTCCCCGAGTTTTGGGATCGTCTAAGAAAACCGCTATGGCGAGCCATATTTGGTGAGTCGGTGTCACCTTCGCCAGAATAAAGTCTATCGCGGTGATGCAAGGAAATCGTCAATCGCTTGCTTGGCCACCGAAAGGCTTACACCTGCTTCTTCCATCAATACCTTGCAAGCCTCGATTTGTTGGTTCTCAAGAGCCAGTGATTGCACTCGCTTGGAGAGCATAAAGGTATTGCTAGATGTTTGCCGAGAGTTACCACGTCGCAGTTCCCTATCGAAGTTCGCCTCGGTTTCAGAGAGAGAGGGATCATCGCCACTTACGATAGTACGGATTGTACGTGCAGTGAGCCACAGTAGTCCTGTTGCACATAGGACATAAAGGACAATCGCAATGGGGCTTATGAGGGGTTCCATTGTGGTCTCCTTTGTTTGTTGATTGCGTAAAAAGCGTTGTCTTGAATTTCGCTATAGTGAAGACTACGTTGCGACTTCAGGTGCGCAATAAAATCGAATTGCTCCAAGCAAAGATCAAGGTCGTTGCTTCGCGGGATGCGTTTTAAAGCTTCCACGCTGAGCAAACTTCACTTGTTAATATCTATGGTGAGTGGAAACAAACTTAAGATCGTTTGAGCATAAAGGCGATGCCCGAAGTCGTTGGGATGGTTAAGTCCATTGCCGGTCATATCTAAGAAATTCTTTTTTCGCTGCATGAGTGTCCAGACTGCTGTGACATCGGCCATCGCCACTCCATCACCGACAAGAGTATTCATCGCCTGCTGATAGGCGGGGAACATTTCGCTGGGAGTATGGACCCATTCGTTGTTACCGAGCATGGTCGAAATCAAGATCACTTCCGTATCGGGGCTCTCTTTACGAATGATAGTCAGCATCTCCGACAACTGTCCTACAAACCACTGAGGATCTTTTCGTCCTACGTCATTCATGCCGTAAGCAATCAAGATCAAGTCTGGTTTCGATTTGAGTAATTCGGATAAATCCTTCAGTCCGTTAGCAACACTCCAGCCAGCCACAGATCGATTCGTTAATTGAACGTCGCATACGAAATCGTCCTGCAGTTGGGCTGCGACAAGCTCCGGATATCCGAATTGGTTGGGAATGGTTTGCGTCGTTGCGGAGGAGTCTAGGCCGGTGGAGATGCTATCACCACTGACACCGATTCGAAGCCCCTTCCGCTCACGTAGTTTCTGCAGCGTTTTCGGAAGACTTCCGTACGTTGCGGTTATGGGGGAGTTGGCTTTATCAGCCTCGCTTGGGGCAGTCGGTAAATCGGCTCGGCGATAGGTCACTTCCACATTGCGATCATGGAACCAGTGACCTGGGGCATAGAGCAAGTTTTGCTCGGTATTACCTTTGCGATGCCGATAGCTTTGAGGTGCGCCGGCAGGTGGGTAAAGGGAAGAGACTTTGATCGATTCGATTCCCTTAAGTTGCTTAATGTCGATGGTCTGTCCGTCGCTGCTGAGGAGATAATCCGTTTTCGACTCAAAGTTAATTAAGCCATTGGCGGAACGAATTTCCAAGATCTCCTTCGCGGGGAATGCAAGACGAACCTGCGGAGCGGAACCATTTTCCTGATCGATCAAGACACTGCTTTCGCGATAGACGATGTCGGAGTTCCAAGCTGTTTGCCGTAAATTGAGGCTGTCGAGATCCTTTAGGACTGCTTCATGTTCGGGACGATTCTCACCGATGGATTCGTGGATTGTGCTTGCCCAAAGTTGGCCGGCTGCGATTTGTCCCGCTTCGCTGAAATGTCGACGAGAAGTTGCGTCACCTCGGTATTTCCCTCCCAAACGATCCGTGTCTGGGCCAATTCGGAAACCATGATCGGCAACCAATATCTCGTAAGCTCGACGGATATTCAATTCGTGCAGAGGCTCTCGATATACCGTGGGATGCAAGGTGGATTTCGCAATCCACCATTGGGGTTGGAAGTCTAGGTGATCGTAGAAGGCTTGGCGAATAGTGAGTAGATTGCTCACGTATTCTGTTGCGGGTCGCTTGTCGATGACATCGGATTCGCCCTGTTGCCATAAGACGCCGCGAAAGTGTCCTATCTTTGTCGCGGCCAGTTGGAGTCGCGGATGCAAATTTCCTTCGGGAAGCCATTGTTTGGAGCTGGTTCCTCCAACAGCCACATTGGCTATACCTATGGGAACGTTGAGCATCTCTGCAAGTTGGTCACCGAAAACGGGCCACATCGATCCGCCATCGCTACCATCGAAGACAGGCTGAGGATCATTTGCGATTCGCCAAGCATCTGAAGTCCAGTCGAAGCACGCTACACGCTGTTGTTCATCGGTGACTTTTAAGTGGGAGTCGTTGCAATTGGTGGCATAAGATTGACCCGCCACGATGAAAACTTCTCCGATTCCAATATGCTCTACCACAGATGTAAGAACGATCTTTTCGCTGTGGAGTAAACGCACTTCGATTCGGTACCAACCTCCAGCGTCTACTCGCAAGCGAGCATTAGCGACCTGTTGCTTTATCGTGAAGTCGAGTTGTTTCCAGTTCACTTGAGATGCATCTTGTCCCTGTGGAGCGGCACGTGCTTCCAGCCGATCGAAGGGTTTCGAAGGTATTGCAAAGGTAAGGGTGATGTCGGCGAAACCTCGAGCTGCTCCGCCAGCACGATTGACAAAATCGAGTTGCGGAACCCAGCCTCGACGCTGGATTACTTGGAACTCCGTAGGCGATGTCAGCACGAAGTGCTCTTGATCGGCCGACCAAGTTGCTTGGGGATGATTTAAAAACAATACTAATCCCAAGACAAAGCGATATATCCAGCGATTCACGACGGAAACCTCGATGATTTTCAACGGAGTGATAAAGATAGGTAGCGTATTCGCAATTTGAGTACCAGAGTCCCTATAATGGCAACCCAGCCGACCAAGAAGCCTACCCCCACGCCTCCCGGAGTGCAATGCAATGCGTTCTACAACCAGGAAGATCTTCAGCTCGCTGGTGATCATTTTTCTCGCTGCGATTCTCCCGAGTGTTTCTTTCGCGCAACGGAATGAAGAGGGATTTAGGCCGTTATTCAATGGAACGGATCTGAGCGGTTGGCAGGGAGCAACGGACGGTTATCACGTGGTTGATGGAGAGCTTGTCGGCAAGGAAGGGGTCGGCGGGGTCTTGTTTACCCAAGAGCAATTCACCGATTTCGAAGTTCGATTGGACTTTGCTTTACCGCCAGGGGGGAATAACGGTCTGGCGATTCGCTATCCCGGGACAGGACGAGCCTCGGTGGACGCAATGTGCGAAATTCAATTGTTAGATGATGATGCCGAGAAGTACAAGACGCTCGATCCACGCCAATATACGGGTGCTATCTACGGTATGGTCGCTCCGACTCGTGGACACCTCAAACCGCAAGGTGAGTGGAATTCGATGAGCGTCATTGTCAAAGGGGCGACGATCACCATTGATCTCAACGGCGCAAAAATCATCGACGCTGATGTCAGCAAAGTTACAGAGTTCAAAGACAATACCGTACATCCTGGGAAGGATCGCAAATCTGGGTATTTCGGTTTCGCAGGACACACTGATCCCGTTCGCTTCAGAAATATTCGGATCAAAAGACTCGATCCTATATCGATTGCTTCCTTCACATTGGATGTGACCATCCCCAAGAACCACCGCTGCATGGGCATATTACCGCAGAAATCGATTTCTGTATCTGATCCCCTGTATGTCCACGGCTTTGTACTTACAGGATCTGGAAAGCCGATTGCTGTAGCAGCGGTTGATTGGTGCGAAATTCGAAATGCTTCTTACGATTTATGGCGGGATACCATTGCCGAGGTAATTGGCACTACGCGTGAACGCGTTTTAGTTAGTAGTTTGCATCAGCATGATGCTCCAGTCATCGACCATGAGGCAGCGAAGTTACTCGATGATGTAGGCTTGGCCAATGAGCTTTTCGATTCTGAATTCCATCAGCAGGTGTTGCAGCGACTCAAGGAGACGATTGCATTGGCGATGAAAGAGCCGATATCGGTAACGGATGTCGGTTATGCGGAAACGGTTGTTGAGAAAATCGCCTCCAATCGCCGGATTGTCGCCGCCGAAGGTTCAGTTTCTTTTGCGCGTGGAAGTTCTAGTGGTCGTGATCCGCAAATGCGAGAGTTTCCTGATGGACTCATCGACGCTAAGCTGCGCACATTGTCTTTTTGGAATGGGGAAAAGTGTTTACTGGAATACCATTCCTACGCAACTCATCCGATGAGCTTTTATGGTAAGGGAGTTGTGAGTAGCGATTTTGTTGGACTGGCGCGGCAGCGACGGCAACGCGACGATCGTTCTGTGCATCAAATCTATGCGTCGGGTTGTAGCGGTGATGTGACGGCTGGTCGTTACAACGATGGGACGCCGGAGAGTCGTGAGCAATTGATTGAGCGACTTTATCAGGCGATGGTAGAAGCTCGAGTCAATGCCAGGAAAGTTCCATTGGCCGAAGTTCAGCTACGCGTGGTTCCACTGGAGTTGGAATACACGAAAGATCCTAAATTGCAACCTGATGAATTGAGAAAAGAACTTAAGGATAACTCGTTGCCGGTGGAGAAGAGAATTCTTGCCGCGATGGGATTGGCTTCCGCAGAGCGAGTCGCTGCGAAGCGGGCGATCGATCTTCCGATGATTGATTTCGGTATCACGCGAATGGTTCTCTTTCCCGGAGAATCTTTTGTTGGTTACCAGCATATTGTGCAGGAGTATTCTCCTGATTGCCCGGTAATTCCCGTTGGCTATGGGGAGTGCTGGACTGGTTATCTTCCCACCGAAAGCGCCTTTCGCGATGGCTTTAACGAATCATGGCTATGGGTACCTCCTGGTTCTGAGGATCGTATCCGGGAAGCCTTAAGCAAGCTGTTTGGCAAATAGATCAGATCGTTCTACCTTCACTGTGTTAATAACCAACGAAAATTAGCAGAGTGAAGATGGACACTGTATTACCGATGGTGCGAACGAGTCGTAGGACAAACACATCGATGGTTTATGAAAGGAGGCTTTCTAGCCGTAAAGTTTCTCTGCTTCGTTATGGTTGATAATACGGCAACGGAGTCGCTCGTCGGAAAGTTTTTCACCGTTGGGATCGATGTAGACTCTTCCTGTTCGACCTGGTTTCACGCTGAGCACATGGATGTTGAAGATAAAGGAACTATCGTTTTTCGCTGTGAACCAGTGAACGTTGTCTTTGAGGTCCGTGACGGTCGAATAGGAGCCAGGACCGAAAGTCCGGTCAATGGTTGGGCGGACGATCATATGCTCCTTGTCATCTTCCAATCGGTCGTAGTGCCGACCTTGGAAATCACCTTTCAAGATAAGAAAAGCGGTTGCCATATTGTCGTGGCCATGAGGAACAACGGATCGATCTTTGTTGAGGGCAAAGACTTGATGGCCGAAGACTAAGTCGGTGGGAAGTCCCTCCACCTGAGGAAGCACTCCTTGCATACTCGACTCACCTCGCTCACGGAATTTCGCGTTCTTCATGAGCTTGTCGAAATCAAGGAACTTGAGCGTATCTTGTAAGTCGACCTGACTGAGTAAATGTTCGACTTGCTTTTGCCACTCGAGCGGACCAAGCTTCTTCCCTTTTAGGTCGACGCTCATCGTGTTGAGTTCGGCGAGCCATTTCGCGGCAATCGGCTTTACTTCAGCAGCAAATGCGTCGCGTGAAAAAAGAGTATCGAGGAGCGACCAAGTGAGTACTGCAGCGAGCGACTGTTGATGAAAATCGCGGCGAGATAAGTGGCTCATAGATAACCCTCGACAATAAAGGATTAAGTGGGATGGTAAATGGTGGATTTAGTGTAGCGACCCGCTCGCTTCGTTTCCAACTGAAAAAATAAAATGATCAGCTATGGCGGTGTGTTTGCTTGAGTTTTACTTCAAACGCCCATTTTTAGGGTTAACTTCTATGCTGAGGTTTTCGTCCCGGTCGACGTAGAAGACGTAACCGTTGAACATTTCGTCAACAGTTTGCGGTCCGTAGCCAACCCCCTTTTTTGGATCTGGATTGTAGGGGTTAAAGTCGGAGTTATCGAAATGCGCGATCGCTTTGACTTGTGTTCCTTTCGGAAGCAGTTTTGTACCAGGTGCGATTTCATAGCCGAGTTGCCACTCGAAATTGTAGTTGGGAATCTGCAGAAGAATTTCGCTTTGATCGCTGGGGCCATGAGCATAGAAAGTCATATCGCGACCGCGAACATGCATATGGGTAAACAAGCCGAGGAGATCGGCGTTGTGTTTTAATGTCTTCGAAGCTTCGATTTTGAAGGCTGGGTCGTGAGGGGGAATGGTCCAGCCGCGTGGATCAAGAACGAAGTGATAGAGTTGCTTTTTAATGGTCTTCTTTGGGAAGCGAAGACCGACCTGAATGCGGCATTTCTCTTTTTTGCCGGTCGTTGTGTAATGAACTTGCAGGCCGAGTGCTGAGCCTGCAGGTATTTTATAGGCAACGTTGTTGTTGAAGCGGCCTAAGTCCATCGGCTGACCTCCTGGCACATATCCTGTGATAAACGTTTCGTCGCTCGCTCCTGCGCTAGTCGCGTAGGCCATGTTGCAATGATGAACTACGGCTGGATTTTCAGGACGAATCTCAAAAGCTTCGACCCACGTTTCGTTGAAGAAGACGTGCGGCAGTAAGACGTACTTGTAGGGCACGAAGCCGGTTTCGGGAATCGTGTGCTGCTCTAGCATCGTTATGACAAGATCAGGGGTTCCGATCCGCCATTTGTTGTCGACAAACTGTGGTGAGGAGGGTGCATCTTGCGGATCGCCCAGCGCGCGAGGCGAATCGATCCAAGCGAGAATCTTGTCGGAATCCGCTTTAGATAGAGAGCAATCGTTTTGAAAGACACCGTATTGCGAGTTGGCATACCAGGGTGGCATCGTTTGGTCGCGAACGACTTCGCGAATCATTTCGATATTGGAGTTGATATCGTCGAGGGTTTGCAATGCAAAGGGCGTAGCTGCGTTCTCGCGATGACATCCAGCACATTTGTTTTGAATGATTGGAAAGATATCTTTGTAAAATGTTACGGCGGTGTCAGGACTGAGGGGGGATGGCTTTGAAATCACACAGCCGTCGACGGTGGTTTCAGAAACGGTGACAAGTTTTCCCGCTAGCACCTCATCGAGTGCCGATTGCAGATCGGCTCGTCCCACCGTAGGTTTGGTTCCCCCAAGTCGCAATTGATCATCAAAGCGACCGCGATAACGAATCTGATGTTGCTCGTCAAGGATAACACATTCCGGTGTGCGGGAGACTCCGAGGGTCTGTGCTACCGAGAGATCATAGTCTTTTACAAAATAAAATGGTGCATCGAATTCAATCGCTTGAGCTGCTATATCTCGAATGGTATCTGACGGACCGACATTAACACTGACCAATACGACATCTTTATCGCGATAGTCGGTATAGAGTTGTTTGAGCTTTGGGAAAAGCTTTTTGACAATAGGGCATTGGGTTGTCGTGAAGACAAACACATAAGCTTTCTTTTGTCCGAGATCGGATAGGTTGCGCGGTAAACTGCGGATGTCCTTGAATCGTAGGGTTTCGATACGTGTTCCGATGGATGTATTTTCGGTAGCTCGGGCAAAATTACAAAATACGATTAGAAGAATCGAGATCGCAACAGTCAAAGTTTTGCCCTGTGAAAGTGTTGCTTTGAGCATTTCCATTCCTATGCACCTCGTTGTATTCGACATCATGGCTCTGTCCATCTACGATTTCCCGTGGAGAGACTTTCGTTTCGAACAGAGGAGTGTGATGTGAATGATTGAGTGTCCGATCGGGTTACAGCAGGTTTGCTGCAAGCGTTGAAAATCAGTGTATGAGCCTAACGAGGATTGGCCTACACCTCAAGCAGGATTTAGTTTGCTTATCGGGAAGTCATAGTCATCGCTTCATGAGCGGGTTGCACTAGGAGTGTTGCTGATCTGAGGATCGGCAAGGGAAAGTTGGCTAGGAATTTATTGGTGACTGCAGCGTGAGTGGGGGGTGTGGATCGGTTTAGGCGTAATGGCGGAGATGGGGAATAGGTTAGTGGTAACTTTGGATGTGGAGGTTTTTGAAATTTAGATAATGTCTTCGATGGCGTACCGGAACAGCGTTGCTTGCCCGCGTGAGTCGAGAAATGGCTGGAGGGTGGTCATTGAATGGTGAAAGATATTCGGGCGTGGTAGGTTCCGTTGGGTTCACGATTAACCAGTGTTGAGTTTGCTGCGATTGTGAGTCTATTAACGAATCGTGTGTCACGAATGCGGAATCGCTACCAAGAATTCTGCTATCCAAAATTGATTGACAAAAGCCTCTATGTTTGTACACTAGGCAGGCTGTATCTTCCCGGATGATCGTAGCGACTACGATCGATCCTTTCACGAATGAGGTTTTTCGGAGTTGAGTCTTTTCATGGCTATAGGTCGATCGAAAGGTAGTCGTTTAGAAGCAGTGAAAGTTGATCGTAAGCCGGTGAAAAAAACTGCGAAAGCGATTGAAGATACTGCACAGGAAAAGACATCATGGACTTTTCTTACCAATCATGCACACGTTCTTTTTCTCTTGTCTCAGACTTCGGATCTTGTCTTGCGTGAGGTCGCGTTAAGAGTCGGTATCACGGAACGCGCGGTACAACGTATCATTGCAGATTTGGAGAGTGAAGGATTTGTGGAGAGGGCGCGAGTAGGGCGAAAGAATCATTATCGTATATTTACCGACTTACCATTGAGGCATCCCATTGAGTCGCATCGCACTATTGGGGACTTGATCGCGTTGATTGGGAATAATCAATCATTGCGCTGGAGAGAGAAACGGAGTTAATTCAAGGTTATCTGTGTTTCGGCTTCGCCCCTTTTTTCTGCACGCTAGGATGGGGCGGATCGCTTCAGGTGTACTTCTTTTCCCGTACGACGTGAACATCGCTAAAATAGGCGATGACGGCGAAACGTGGGAAGTAATCTTTTTGAAGCACCTCCAATATCGTTGTCGCAATTTCCTTTTTTGTGATTACCTCAATCTTAATATTGTCCCCTAGGATTTCACTTACTCTCCTTTGTCTTGAACCTTCGCCTGACGCTTCCACGATAGTGAAGCCCTTTGCTCCTGAATTGCGGATGTCATGGATCAAGCGATCTTTAAGCAGCGATTCCGCGACGATGGTAAGCAATGTCAGGGGATGCGTTTCCATGTTTAGATCCTTGTTGAGAGATCGGCGTCAGGTTGAGCAAAATGAGTGGTCACCCAAAAAAGGCGTTTGTAAAGCATCATCGATGATGAAGCGATTTGTTTGCTGGGGCGATATGGAGAACAGTCTACGAACCCATTACTGCCGACGCGATTCGAAAGTAGATAGGTATTCCGAAAAGTAGGTTGAAGGGAAAGGTAATTGCAAGAGCAGAGGTCAAGTAAAGAGTGGGGTTGGCCTCCGGCAGAGTCATTCGAACAGCGGGGGGGGCGGCGATGTAGCTAGCACTAGCGGCCATGGCCGCTAGAACGGTGCAACTGCCAACATCTAGACCGGCAAGTGAACCTAAGTAAGCACCTACGGCTCCATGGATAATGGGAATGATAATTCCGAAGCCGATGAGAAATAGCCCTGCATGCTTAAGATCCGAAAAGCGCGACCCGGCGACAAGGCCCATTTCAAGAAGGAAAAGTGTTAGGGCCCCTTTAAACAGCCATTCCCCTTTATCGAAGAAAGGTTTTACCGGAGCATAGCCATCGTAGCCGATAATCAATCCGATCACGGTACCGCCGACGAGCAAGACCATCGAGCGAGCCGTTAATAGTTCATGTAGAATCGATTTGAATGACCGATCACTTTCGCGTCGTTCAGAATTACTGGAAGGTCTTCCGGGAGTGGATTTTGTTTTCGTTGTGCCAATGACACCGATCGCCAGAGCGATTTGGATCCCAGGGATTTCGAGCAACGTTAGGAGTGTTGGCATAAAGGGTGCGATAGAAGCTTCTCCCAAGTTTGCTGTCACGAATTTTTCCGCTGCGATAAACGTGACGGCTGACACTGAGCCATAATGAGCAGCGATCCCTGCTGCGTCGGCGATCGAAAAGCGTCCGAGATAGCGCAGCGTTAGAAAGGAGTTGAGAGGAGTGAGGCAACCGAGAATTAGCGTGGCAAGGATTGGGATGCCGAGCATTTGCCAGTTGCTATGGGATAACTCCACACCTCCCTTGAGTCCCAAAGAAAAAAGCAGGTAGATCGAAAGAGAACTGTAAAGGTCTCTTGGGATCGTCAATTCGCTTTTGATGAGTCGGCAAGTGATTCCAAGTGCGAAGGCTAATACCATGGGTGAGCAGATATTCGATTGGAACATTTGCCAAAGCGACATCGGTTATCCAAAGATTGATAGGAGTTCTAAAATTGGTGTTTTAGTGTCTGAAGGTGACTCAAGTGTTCTTTTCTAAGCTTCCAATCGAAGTAATATTTTAGACGCTAAAGTCTTATTTGCTTCTGGTAACCGTAGGGGCGTATTCTTGGATCAACTTGGTGAGGACAGGAAAGCGTTTCATGGAAAGCGTCGTTTGATTTCGTACTAGTGAGTCCCTAGATTCGTCTAGATTGCTGCCGGTATCTTTCGCAGCACTTCCAAAAACTCGAAGCTAACTGCTGCTTCCTTTTGATTACGAAAAAACGCTTTTGTTGTTCACCTTGGCAATAACACGCTGATGGTCGAACCCGGACGGTTTTTTACACCAAGTACAGTGAAGTAACGACAAAAATAATACGACAAAAAACACGCGACATATAAGTCGTGTAATTTGTAGCGTACGTCTTTCCGGCTTTCAAGAGGGGTAAGTCAAGTTGTCTGGCAGGAAAAGCGACTGCTCCTGGGCGTGGCTACAGTGGCGGCAATTAATGCGATGGTGGCTAAGAGTGAGGAACCTTCGCGAAGCAAACGTTACCCCCCAAAAAAATTGTCGTTGTCGCGATCCAGGTAAAGATGAATTGCGTCTTTTTGCTGTCGTTAGAGAATAATGCAAAAAGCTTTGGGGATCCGCGCGATCGATGTTGGAAAACTGGATCCTGCTGCCGGATAACGCAATGGCGAACTGAAGTAAAGTTAGGTAGCTGTGGATGGTGTTTAATCCAAGGCTTATTTCGGAATCGCTTGTACCTGCCGTAGGACTGACGCGACGATTCGTTCCTCGGTATCAAGCGAAAAAGGGGTTGGTAATGATTGATAGATGATCGCTTCGGTTCCCTCATAGCCACCTTCTTCCAGCACCCGACGCGTAGGGATGTAGGCATTGACGAGGTTTGAGTAGCCAGCAACCCAGACAGATTTACCTTGCGGAGCTAGTTCCCTTTTTAAACGCAAAGAATAGTCGACAACGGGCTCTCCTCCCAAAGCAACCAGAAGAACCTGCTGTCCAATCGTTAGCACTTGAACGGGATATTGGTAGTCTGCTGGTTGGTCGGCTGGATTGGGCCATTTGTCTAAAATCATCCGCGCGTGTCGCGATACATATCCATCGGGTGAATTTGCACGAGCTGTGAGTTCGTCACGTGCTGGTAGTGGGGAGAATGCAAGCGGAATTGTTTCCAAGCTAGTGGTGAGATAAGCAGGCAAAGTGATCTTTGTTGTGGATAGGGCTGCTTCCACCGCAGACGCCAAAGCGAGGCCATTGAGTCTTGCGTCTTCCAAGTGCCGTCGTGGTGATGGATCTTGGTCGCCTCCGCATCCGGTCAAAAATAGGGCAACAGTGCCCCGATGGTCACTTTCAAGTTTCTCTTGTGCGAAGCCGGCATAATCGCCATGCAGTTGTCGCGTGTCGCCTAGAGCAGTATTGTGGCAAGCATATCCGAAGATGATCCCTAGCAAGCGATTGTCGATAGTTTCGATTCGTAACACGGGTACTGCATGATCGACGTTGCCATCGGGGTTGGGACTGAGTCGAAAGCCACTATCGGTTCGAAGGCGGCGGTTCATCGCAAACCCGCAGCGAGCGTGGCTGTAGGAAATCGTTACCGGTTCCTGCTTGGCGATCGCTTCACCGATGATATGGTCCACTTTCTTTACGATATCATTCGCATAGCTCTCGGCCCTTGATCCCCAACCCGCATCGATGCCCCAATCTGCTACGGTCTTAGCTGAAATCATTGGGCCACCATGAGTATGCGAGACATTCAATAACAGCTCATGAGGCTTGAGACTGTGATGGCTTTGAGCAATTTTCAGAATGGCTTCACGAAGTGAGTCAGTGATTTCAATTAACTCCAATGTCAACATCACTACGCGATGGCCGTCACCGTCCGTTAGCACTGCGGCTCGGGCAAAGAGTTCGGTTAATGTTCCTTCCGATGGACCATTTCGAGAGGCGTATCCAGCCATCCAAACCGGATCAGTGGGAGTTATCGAAACTTTTGCAACCCCCGCGCGCCAAGTGTTAGGTTCAGCCGCGACGCAGTTGATACCGAAGCATAGTCCTAGGCAAACCATTAACCAGATGCAACGCGAGCAGTAATTCATTCTCAGTCAACCTTCTCAACGAACTCAATCATTTCGCAGTATTGATGCAGCTTAATTCCTAGCACCGCAACCTAAAGACACCTCGAGCCATCTATTCTCCACCGAACTGCGAACCAATACATGAAATCAAAACACTTTAAAACGAAAAAAGGCCGCAGATGTTTTCTCAACATGACTGCGGCCCTAAGTTGCCGATACCTTCAACTCATTGTTGCCATCGCCTCGTCAGAACTCGCGGTCTATTTCGCGATCAAAGAACGCGCGTGTTAGGCTGATGAGTTGGTAGATCGTTATTAATTATTGAACTGCGGTCTCGACAGCCTTGGAAACGGCGCCGAGGTCCAAGTCTTTGGCCTTGGCATAACCGAGCGAGGAAACGACCTTGCCTTCGGTTGCAACCAAAACGGTGATTTCGGCCTTTGAATTCAAGCCGTAATCTTCTGGACCGTTTTCAAATTCGTTGGGAACAACGAATGGAATGTTCTTAGCTTTGCTGGATTCAGCGAGCTTCTTGACCGATTCGGTAGCAGCATCTTTGCTGTCTGCCAAGTAATTGACGAAAACGCGCAACTGCTTGTCGCCGCTCTTCTGGATCTGTTCATCGAGCTTCTTGACTAGGGCCAAAACCTTCTCGTCCGAAGAGCGAGTGAAAACCATAACCTGGGGACGTGAGCCGTTGCGGCAGCGATAGCAGAGGTTCTTGCCAACGGGTACTGAGTCGTCTTCTGCGCCGCTTACTTTGGTGACGTTGAACGGACCAATGGCTTCACCAGACTTTAGACCGCTGGTTACTTCCTCGGCATAGGTGAAAGACGAGCCGAGCAGCAGGGCAACTGCAACTGCCAAAACTTTGAAACACTTCATCGCAAACTCCTAAATACTAAAAGCCAACAAGCAACGCCTAAATATTCTTCGCACTACAGCACGAATCACAGATGTCATTTTGGTGCGACTGTACTCGCTGACGCAAGCGTTGCGACACCTCCACATGATAAAAGAATGGCAAGTCAATTGGGAGTGCCAAGTGAAAAATAGTATGGTTCGCTGGAATCGCTATCTTGCCTATTTGCAACATATTCAGGGCTAGGCGGATGGTGTAAAATGCTAGTGAGCAATGGTGTTTGATCTTGGGGCGGGGATTGCCCAACCAGAGAGTTCGGGGAGCAATGAGGCATGAAAAAGCTGTTACGGATCGCCCTTTTCCTACTCGCTACGGTAGTCCTTGGATTTCGGCTCTTACCAACGGTAGGGGGGATCTACGCCAGTTTTCCTATTCCCGATAAGGAAATCCAATCGGAAGACCTCCCCTCCGCTGTTCATCGTGGGCCCGTTGACCTGGTGATGACTCCGGATACTAGGAAATTGATTGTTGCCAATGAACGTTCCAATTCGGTTTCACTGGTCGATCTGGGATCGCAGAAAGTCATCGGTGAATTCGTTTGCGGAGACCGTCCTGCAAAGATCGAGTTGATTGGTGACCGGCAATGTCTCGTCAGTTGTTCCTATTCGGGTGAGGTGGTGTGGCTTCAGTACAGCGACGAAGGTTTCGATTTGCTACATCGCTTTGATGTAGGTTTCGAGCCTGTTGGCTTGGCTGTAGATGCAAAGCGACAACGAGTTTATGTCGCTACTGCACTGGACTCGGCTGTCGTTGAGTTAGATCTAGAAAAGCGTTCTTTGACTCGAAGGATTGAAGTAGGACCATGGCCTCGCTATTTGGCACTTTCTCCCGATGGTAGCCGTTTATCGGTTGGATGCAGTGGAGATGGACGAGTCTACGTGATCGATCCAGCCAAAGGTGAGGTTCTGTACGATGAGCCTCTGAGTGGCGGGATCAACCTGGGTCACATGAAAACATCGCGTGATGGAAAGTATGCTTACTTTCCTTGGATGGTTTATCGCACCAATCCCATCAATGTTCGCAACATTCAGCTTGGGTGGGTTCTGGCGAGTCGTATTGCTAGGGTTCGACTCGATGGCCCGGCGACACGCGAAGCGATTTCGCTCGATGTGCCACGTTTAGCCATTGCTGATCCCCATGGAATAGCGTTGAGTCCGAATGAGCATCGACTGGTATGTACTGCTTCGGGAACTCATGAATTATTAGTGTATCGATTACAGGATTTGCCTTTTATTGGAACTGGAGGTCCGGGGGACTTGATCGATGCCAAATTATTGCAGGATAGAGATTTGTTCTATCGTATCGATCTGGGTGGAAGGCCCATGGGAGTTCAGATTGCGGATGATAACACGACCGCTTACGTCGCCAACTTTTTAAAAGACTCGATTCAGATTGTTGATATTGAGGCGAAGTTGGTGAAGGGAGAAATCGCTTTAAGTGAGTTTCGTAAAGACGACCTGGCGTTTCGCGGGATGGAGATTTTCTATGACGGGCGACGCAGTCTCGATCAGTGGTACAGTTGCCATACCTGTCACTACAACGGTGGTACGAATTCGAAAGCGATGGATACGAAAAACGATGGTAGTGATTTGACGTTTAAAACAGTGATTCCACTCTACGGCGTTCACGAAACTGCGCCCTGGACCTGGCACGGTTGGCAAGAGGATCTAGCGGCCTCGGTTTCCAAATCGTTTGTGGAATCGATGCAGGGTAATGCGATCAGTGAGAAAGACAACGAAGCTGTGATGGAGTTTCTGAAGACACTGCGCCCCGTTCCTAATCCCTATCAGCAGAAAGAAAAAATAGCGGATGAATCTTTCGAGCGTGGCCGAAAAGTTTTCGAGGGATCGGTCGCTGGATGTATCAAGTGCCATAGTGGTCCACGATTCACCGATGGCTTAGTTCACGATGTAGGGACGGGAAGCAAGGACGATCGGTACGAAGGTTACAACACTCCCTCGCTGCTCGGGCTAGTATCAAAGGTACGATTTCTTCATGATGGCCGAGCGAAATCATTGGAGGCCGTATTGACGCAATGGCACGCGCCGGAAGAGGTCACCGGCGAAGGGAAGTTGACCGAGCAACAACTGAATGACCTCATCGCTTATCTGAAGACTCTTTGATTGTGCTTACGTGGTTCGCTGGCTCGCAGTCGTGCATTTACATCATTGAATTTGTAGAAGTTGAATTCTCGTACGAGCATCGGTGTGACGCTCGTCGGAAGTTAAGCATGAAGCACTATTGCACGGCAACAATGCATCGTTGATTTTTCTTGGCTTAGATCGTGGCGGTGTGCCGCAGATGCTTGAAAGAGTTTTGGTCGTTCTTTCAGTTTTTGGTAGCAGTTCCCGCTGGTACGCTGCAAGTGCCTGCCGAAGCAACTTGATTCCATGGCATTCGAGCGAGCATCATGCCCATGCCGCAAGTGTCGGTAATTCCTGCGAAAACTAATCCTGCTCCGATGAATGCGGAGAGACCGAAGCAATATTGATGCACGGTGAATCCTAAGATGACACCGAGCAGCACGAGCGATCCAGCTGCGATGCGAACTTGCCGCTCGAGCGACATGACCTTTTTTCCTCGAGCAACTGGCAATCCCGCTGCATCCCACGCTTGCGTTCCACCCTCGACATTGATGACGTTGTCGAAACCGGCGGCAGATAGTTTTTCACAAGCTTGTTTGCCTCGGCCGCCAGAGCGGCAAATAACATAAAGCGGTGCATCACCTTTACCGCCGTTAACAGTCTTTGGATCCAAACGATCCAGGGGGACGTTGCGAGCAAATGTTACGTGGACTTCTTGATATTCAACTGGCGTACGTACATCGATCAACTCGGTAACTTTGCCCGACTTGCTAAGTTCAAAAAGCTGATTCGGGGAAATGCTCTCGATGGCCATGGAATTCTCCTGGAATTAATGCTTATCGGGTTGAGAGATCTGTTTTTTCTGAAGCCGTAAACAGGGTAGGTCGAGGTAGCTGGCATATTTATGGGTGTTTTAGCCACACTCTATGACAAACTTATCAATTCATTTGGGCGGAAACCATATCTATTCGACGGAGCTCGTACCACGGAAACCACCGCGACTAGGTATCATTTTACGATGAACGACAGTTCGGGTGTAATGGAGGAGAGGTCTTGCCACTGGTTGTTTGTTTGCAGGGAATTGTTTGCGAAAAGGTTGGACTTGACTCGCCCTGTCCAGATCGTCAGATTTGTCATCATTGAGGAAAGTAATCGAGAAGCTTAGGTCTATCGATTACCGTGGATCAGAAGTCGACACGGGGGTAGCATGGACGCGATTTGCCCAATTCTGAATCGTCGAGTCAAAACAGTATCAACTCCCTATCGCCGGGACACCTGGGAAATCGTTCGCTGTCAAGAGACAGGTTTTGTATTCCTCGCCAATCCGCCGCAGTATGAGCAACTCGAAGAACAGTTCGCTTGGGAGAAGACGTACCAAGCTGAATTGCAGCACCGAAGAGAGGCTGAGCCTGTTATTGCCGTCGCTTCTGAGGTTGCTAAAGCGGTGAAGTTCGGAATATCGCCAAAGCGTAATCGTATGGCGGATTTAGCGGTCCGAACGATGAGAGATTACCCATCAGACAGTCTGAAGCTGCTCGATATCGGTTGTGGAGCAGGCGGGTTGATGGTTGAATTGCATCGCAGATTTGCGGAATTTGGCAAGCGAGTTTTTCCTTTCGGCATCGAGGTGTCCGAAGAGCTATCTCGAGTCTCTCGCAATGAAGTGGCTCCGCTAGGTGGAGACGTTGTCAAAAAATATGCCATTGCCGGTTGTGAGCAGTTATTGGGACACAGATTTGATTTGGTTGTGATGTCATGTTTTCTTGAGCACGAGGCACAGCCTCTTCTTCTGCTGCAAAATGTTTTTAAGATTATTGCGGATCAAGGTCGCATCGTCATTAAGGTTCCTAATTTCGCTAGTTGGAATCGACATGTGCGCGGTAATCGTTGGTGCGGGTTTCGTTATCCTGATCATGTCAATTACTTTACTCCAGCGACTTTAAAGAGATTATCTGCAGAGGCGGGTTTCACTAGGTTTCGGCAATCGTTTCTGGATAAAGTTCCTTTCAGTGATAACATGTATTGCGAGATCTCAAAGTAAGCGAAACATTTCATAGTTCGAGACAACATCTAGCCTGTCGAAGTTTATTGTAATTAAAGGCTTGGAAAACGCTGTTGGTTCTCTTTCGTTTCGCGTGGTAGCCACTATCATTTGGGCATGCCATAATAAGGGCGTGGATCAAGTGTTTTGGAGTGGTTTCTATGTCGCCAAGGCGAGCTGCCATGTCTTATTCCCAGTTAATGCGATTCTATTTTTTGTTCGCGTTGATTCCTTTTTGGGTCGTCGGTGCATCTACGAGTAAGGCATGGGACGAAGTTGCTCAGGGTAGTCGACCCAATATTTTGTTCTTATTCGCGGACGACTGGGGGAGATATGCGAGTGCGTATGCCGAGCACGAGCCGGAGAATGCACTTCAGTCGCTAGTTCGCACACCCAATATTGATCGTATTGCACAGAATGGAGTTCTGTTTCGTAAAGCTTTTGTGTCCGCTCCCAGTTGTACGCCTTGTCGAAGCGCTTTGTTATCGGGGCAGCACTTTTGGAGAACGGGTCAGGGGGCGATTTTGCAAGGAGCGAAATGGGATAGTTCGATTCCAGCTTTTCCGCTGCTGCTGCATGAGTCGGGATACCACATTGGTGAGAGTTTCAAAGTGTGGAGTCCTGGTTCTCCAGGTGATGCGCCATATGGTGCTGGAAAATTTGCGTATGAGAAATTTGGGGGACGCTGGAATAACTTTTCCGAGAACGTGACCAAGATGATTCGGGAAGGTAGCAGTTTCGAGGCAGCCAAGACGACATTAGCGAGTGAAGTTGCTAAGAACTTCGAGCAGTTTCTAAGCGATCGACCCGCTGACAAGCCGTTTTGTTATTGGTTTGGTCCGACCAATGTCCATCGACAATGGGTGCAGGGGTCGGGAAAGAAGCTTTGGGGTTTCAATCCCGAGGATTTTCAAGGCAAGCTTCCTCCCTTTCTGCCGGACGTAGATATCGTCCGCGAAGATGTTGCTGATTACTTTGGTGAAATTGCTGCTTACGATGCAGCGGTCGGTGTATTGCTTGATCGACTTCAGTCGAGTGGTCTAGCGGATTCGACGATGGTAGTTATCAGTGGGGATCATGGTCCGCCAGGTTTCCCTCATGGTAAATGCAATCTCTACAGCTTTGGTACTTTGGTTACATTGGCGATCAGCGGACCGAAGATTCCTGGCAAGCGGGTGATCGATGATTTGGTTAGTTTGACGGATTTGGCACCAACCATTCTTGAGTCGGCCGGTTTGCCGATTCCTAAAAATATGACCGGTAAAAGCCTTGTTCCATTGCTCCAAAGCGAGCGGAGCGGCAAGCTTGATCCGTCTCGCGATGCTGTCTTTGTAGGAAGGGAACGCCATGTGGAATCTGCGCGAGCCGATTGGACTCCTTATCCGCAGAGGGCTATTCGAACCGATGACTACTTACTTATTGTGAATTTCAGGCCCGATCGTTGGCCGCTTGGTGATCCGTATGGGTTAGACAAGTCGGAGTCTCCAACAGCGCAAGAGATTCAGCAGAATACGAGAGCTACACATCCTGATGAAGATGCAGGTCCGACCAAGGCGTGGTTGGTAACACATCGGAATGATCCGCAGTGGAAGTCGTTTTATGACCGAGCCTACGGTAAACGCCCGCGTGTTGAGCTCTACGATCTAAAGAAAGATCCTTTCGAGATGCAGAATGTGGCTGATGATCCAGCCTACCGGAAAATTGCGAGTTCCTTAGAGGAGCGATTGATGGTGGAGTTGAAGTCAACCGGAGATCCACGCGTGCAAGAGGATGGTCGTTTTTTCGAAACGCCCCCGATGGCTGGTCCGATCGAGAACGCAAAAGCACCTAACGGTCCGAAGGGGAGAGCAAAGAAGGATTAATGATCAGGTTACTGTCCCTGCGTGAGACATAAACGGGAGCATTGAGATATAAGTGCATCGTCTTGTAATCATCGAAAGCTTATTGTTTGGAGATCACCCAGATATTGATATCTCCAAAGCACATGGAATGACTGTCGATTATCCATTCGTTGGTTTCTTCCGAGAATCGTAAATCGCGACTCCAGCCTTCGTTGAGTACTTCGGCTGGACGCGTGTCATTGTTTGCGAACTTTAACCCTGTGATGCGTAGTGTTACATCGTTGAACGTACCGCTGTTGTTGCTTGTAACAACATAATAATTCTGGTTGTCTTCAAGTGTGAGAGTGGTGATGTCGGCGATCGAGTCGGTTAGAAAACTGCGAGTTATGTTTTCATGATTATGTCTTATCGAAAAGGATGGCTTTTCGTAGCTTTGTTCCAGGGCTGGAAAAAGACCGCGTAGTTCGCGGTAAAGTCTTCCGACATTGGCATTGATTTCGGGGTTTTCTGGTCGTCCAAAGCGTCGTATCCAGTGAAAAACGCCCCACGCTCCCACCGTCATCGACGAGTAGGCCATGTATCGAGTTTCGTCGTAAAGTGGATTACGCCAAACACCGAGATTTCCTCCTTCAGTATGTTCCGAACCGACCCCTTGCATGCAAGGTGCGGGGTTTCGTAAGTGTGGATGCTCGATAAGCGACCGAGCACCATGGGACATCGACCACGCCATCATCAATGGCCCCCAATCACCCCGATGACCAAAATAGGCTTGCTCTTTATCGAGCGGATAGCGATCGACTTGAAAGGAGTCGACTACAGGAAGGTACTCTGTCCAACTGGATAGCGGAACTAAGTTAAAGACGACGGAGATCATTCTTCGAGGATTCTTGTCCCACAGGCGCAGTGAATCTCGCGTGAGTTGCATCCCTCTCACAAAATCCTGTAGTTGCTTTTGGTCTGCGACGCCAAGACCAAAGCCGGCGCGATATTCGGGCTCGTCATAAAGCTGATAGCCAAATGTTGCTGGGTGACCGCTGACCGCTTCCACCCAGCGTTTCTGTCTTGCGATTTCGATTTGATCATTGCGCATGTGGGAAGAGAACCACCCACCGACTTGGATTAGAACACGAATGTCGCGTTTCGCCGCATGATCCAAGTAGTTGAGCATTCGCTGGATATTTTGAGTTGTTTGTTCATCGCTATCGACATCAGCGGGTGCATTGACAAAGAGGACTAGGTTAGCTCCATAGCTTGCGAGCTCATCTAGATCCTTCTCATCGCTTGCATAGCTAAACCAAGCTAGTGGAAAAAATGGTTTTCCGGATTGTGGGTCGATCCAAGGACGACGAGGGAAATCAATCAATGCGGAAGCGGATTGCTTTATGGTTTCAGTTCGCAGTGGAAGAGGAGTGTCATCCATAGAAGCTGCGATGCGAAGTCCTACGTTGGTGACATCCGAGATCGACGAATAGACCGGGTTAGGGGGTGGGACGTTGAGTCCCGCATCATCGCTGTCGAATGCTCCGCCGCGCAAAGTTCTTAGGAATGGGGGATTCAGATCCTCGGTCCATTCGTAGACATTGCCTGCTTGATCGTAGGTTCCATAAGGACTGGTCGCTTTGGAGAAGCTTCCTACGTCAAGGAAATAATGTGTGGGATCGAGAAAGCTATGATCAAACCAATTAGCTGCATTGCTGGAAGAGGGATCGCGTGTAGGTTTCTCGTCGCTGCGCGTAGGGTATTTCCAGTAATGGAATTCACCAGGCCTGTTCGGATCATAGTACGCAGCTTTGTACCATTCATCTTCGGTCGGAATGAAAAATTTGGCGTTTGGATTTCGGTGGATGCGGCGACCGTCAGTACCCCAGTATCCTTTCAGGGTGTAAGCGCCATCTTCGGTGTCGCCATCACCTTGCCCGTTATGCAGCCAGTTGCAAAAACGGCAAGCGTCTAGAAAGCTGATGTGGGTTACAGGGCGATTTGCGTATTCAGTAGATACCGAGAAAGTGTAATTCCCTTTGCTTCCCGCACGTTTGATTTCGCATCGTGGCCCTTCACCGGAAAGTACCTTGTCCATATCGTTATTCCACAATCCACCATCGCGATCATCTTTTGCTTTCGCATTCAGAAATTCGACCCATTGCGATGTGGTGATTTCGAATCTGCTGATTCGATAACGATAGGGAACTGTGCCGCATCCATTTCGATCGGGAGGGTTATCCGGGTTGCCAATGTCAACGAATTCCAAACTGGTAAGTCCGCTAGGCAATTGAAAAACGTCTGCCGCAAGAAATTTGGTCTGCGGCGAGAGTAAGCAGAAAAACAGCAGTAAAGCCAATGGATTCGTATTCATCGCGAGCCCCACAAGACCAGTAATCTCCGAGTCGATGTGAGTATCAAGCTAACATAAGATTGACGCTAGTTGAATCACCAACGCGTTGGTTGCGGCGATTCTCGGGGATGAAAGAAAGTGGCAAGGCTCTAGACAGCGTTTGACGAGCGTTTTCGCAAATAGAGTAGCAGGCTCACGATTGAAGGTGATCTGCGGAAAAAGTATCGATGGAGAGGAAACGGAACAGGATGAGAATATCAGAGAGCCATGGTCGAAATTGGCAATGGGTTAAGCTACTAAGCTGAAGCGAATGCCTCGTTATCTGAAGAAGCATTTGAGGTGGGCTTCCTGGAGGTCCATTCATGGGGAATCACAAAGGAGAGAAGTCCAAGCATCATGATCCACTGGAATAGGAACAAGTTCATCGAAAGTTCGATTCCCAAATGCAAAGCGAATGCGGCGATGATCGCCCATTTTCTTAACGGTCGAATCCAAAGGGCAATGGGCAACAAGCCTTCGATGATCAGGGTTCCCCATGTTGCAGCGGCACTCACAGAATAGATGTCGAAAAGTGACGATGGAATGAACCGTCCGTAATTGTCGGTCATTCGTGAAACGTACCAGAGGGCGGAACCGTCATGCCACGTGCTGCCTTGCAGTTTGCTTAGAAATGTCGAAGCGTAAACAGCCGTCATTTGGAATTGCATGAGACGAATTGCCCAAGCGGAACTGTAGTTGGGCGTAGCTTGAGCAAGTCGCCTATCCGTCGTTCTTAATGCAAAATACTGATCGAGAGGTAACCAGATCAGGATGAACGCAAAAATACGAAAAAGGGTGTCTTCACCATCAAAGATCAAAGGATTTCGATTTTGAAAGGAGACCAGCCAAATGAAGATTGCTGCAGCTTGCAGGCGTGAATAAAAACCGACGAGCATAAGAAAGGCATGAGCGAAGATAGCTCCTAGGCAAAGTCGGACTATCCCGACAGTTGAAGGGAGAACATAAAGTAGTGACCAATCTGTCTCGCTTACAATGGTTTGTGCGGAAGCGGTCCGCAGGACTCCTTCATTGGTGAACCAATAGGCAGCATCAATCCATGAGATTGCTGTTTGAATAACGACCAAAAGTGCGAAGCTGATACGAATGAAGGGAACGATTCGTGGATCGCATGATTGAAAGAGGAACCGGTCCCACAGTGCGACGATTGACAATTTGGACGACATCATGGGATGTATTCACGTTTAGTCAGGAACCTACTATACGTGCTCCAGATTGTGTCAGCTTGTTTAGGTAGGGTGTTGTCTTCGGGCATTACCATGCGCTGTTCGAATCGGAACAATTTTGATTCGACGATGGGTGGTTCGAGTGGTGAAGTTTCTATGAACTGAACTACCGGAAACCAAACGCCATCGTTTGCGAGGTTGCGCTGCTCGGGTAATTTTCGCTTGGTATAATCAGCGAGATCCTCGTAGGCCACCAAGTTGTGGCCTACTCTCTGCAAATAATTCATATGGCGAAAGCGATAGAATTTTTCCCAGATCGAGGCTTGCGACCAATCGATTGAGGACCAGGAATGAGTGTTCTTTTTGTGGTCGACCAGTTCCGCGATAACCACCCCATTAGTTATTTCGGGGTTCGGGGCAAACAAAGGCCAGTCACCTTGCGATAATCCGAAACATCGTAATCGGTTGTTGACTTCGAATTTGAAGGGAACAAAGGGTGCGTAAGCAGTCGGCAGCGTATCAATCGCTATAAAAACCATCCAAGCGAGGGCGAAATAGCGAATGCACCGACGTTTAAAGGTGTCATCCGATGTGAACGTGGAGGTCGCTCGCGGCGTGGAAGGGGAATTAAGATGATTGTTGTCCATTGCCATTACCGCTGAGGTCCCCCGCGTCTGGATTGGCTCGGCCTGTGATGGAGTTTCATTGTGTATTAAGTGTGAACTCCACGATTTGAATCGCTACTGGATTTAAGCGATTCCTCAATCGATCCCCGGGGATCGGAGCATAGAATTCGTACAAGCGTTGCATTCCAACCCTCTGATATGTTGTGGGTGATGATGCAAGGAGAGGGGGAAGTTCAGTGGTAAGGAATCGCTTCGGGTCGATGATGGAAATATGAGGTTGCACCCCACTAGGTCAACGGATCCTTTCTAATTTGCTCGATGGCTGAAATCCAGTCGTTTGGACGCTTGATAAGCCAAGCGATAGAGTCTTCTTTTCCTTCATTGAGGAAAGTAACTTTAAGAAGGTCAAAGGGTGTTGCTTTACCCAAGTGACTTTTAGTGATGGTCATTCGAGTAATGTTTTTAATTGGAATCCGAAATTCCTTGTTTGGAAGTAGCATCAAAAAGTGTAGGCAATCTTTCGTTAGGACCAGTCCACCATTTCCTCGCACTTGCCATACGCCAGCGGACTGCAATCCAAAGCAATTCGCGAGGTAATCCACCATGATGATTTGATCGCTTGTGTAATACTTTGCAACACGTTTCAACGACTGCGACTTGATTCCTTTGGAGAGTCCCAGAATCAATAATCCTATTAAGACAGCAAGAGAGGCGATTATCGCAGGAAATAGAATCCAAATGGACATAGGTCATCACCGTAGGTTCTAAATGGCTACTCTAACAAGTGAAGGGAAATTGAACTATCACAGCAATGATATTGACTGTAATTGTCAATTTAAGAGTGTTGTTGAACTTGGAGGTATAGTTTTTTTTTGAGAATGGTCTAATAAGTCGGGGGATGCTAAGCGAGGGTGGATGGTTGGAGGTTGTTAGCCAGTAAAAAGTTCTTCCAGTTTTGTTCGCATTACGTTGGGATCCACATCAACGCCCGTCCAGAGTTTGATTCCTATGACTCCCTGGTTAACCAGCATGCCAAGTCCGTCGATAACAGTGCAGCCTAAGTTTTCTGAAGTACGAATGAAATGAGTTCGTGGTGGATTGGGGATTACATCGGCCACGACCATCGAGGGTCGAAGTGTGGAGAAGTCGAGATTTAATCGTGCGTTGATATCTGGATATAGGCCGATGGATGTGGCATTGACGACAATGTCAGTTTCCGTAGGTATGGCATAATCCCCAATCCAAGGCTCATAAAAAGCTTCGGCTGCTGTTTCTTCGTTGACCAGCTTGGCTAAGACGTTTCCTCGTTCCCCTGATCGATTGACGATCGTTATCGACTTTGCACCAGCTAGTGCTGTCTCTACGGCAATAGCTCGAGCGGCCCCACCAGCGCCAAAGAGAACAATATTCTTGTCTTGTGGATTGACGTGAGTTCGCAGTGATTGGACAAAGCCTTTTCCGTCAGTATTCTCACCAATCCATTTGTCTTCACGACGTACCACGCAATTCACGGCGCCGATGATCGCAGCCGATTCGCCCAAACCATCTAGGTAGTCAATCACTTTAATTTTGTTTGGTATCGAGCAATTGAAACCAGCCCACTTCATGGCACGAGCGCCACGCACTGCGTCAGCCAAGTCTTCGGGAGCTACATCGCAGTTGATGTACCTCCAATCCAGCCCGTGGTGTCGATACGCGGCTTCAACCATCGCAACGGTTGGGTTTTCTGAGCATGGATGGGAGAACGATCCGGTGAGTTGACTAAGGAAATTCATGTTTGTCGCTTTAGGAAAGTAGGTGCGGTAAAGGTTGGTTTTAAGATTTTGAATAGATCTTGTGGAATGAGAGGAAATGGCTGACTGAAGAGGGGATACGGGACGCCTGGTGAAAGCTGCCAAGTGGAGATCGCTTACAAAAAGATTAACGATTCTTTGACGGCGAGCAACAGTAGTGCATTCGGAAGTGAGAGAAGGTATCATGGACGGCGACTGGAAGTGGGGCTAGTGAGAATTTTAGGTGTCGTTGTTCAAAAACAGCCTTTCCGTTGTCTTTTCCCGCCGAAGTGAATAATGCTTATCCATAAGGGTTGTCTGGTATGTCGCTGAGTCAAAACATGAAACGTCGCATTTTTTTACAAAGCATTGCATTTGGTACAGCTGCCGGGGCTTGGACGTTGGGCAGGAGATCTCATGGATTTGAGCTTGTCAACGATCGGCCTGTTTTTGCGACGATTGGTTTGCGCAATCAAGGATGGACGATCACTAGCAAGTCGTTCAAGTTTGCGGACTTCGCAGCTCTAGCTGACGTGGATGAAAATGTTTTGGGTAGTAATGTCGAAAAGGTTGAGAAAGCGACCAAAAAGAAGCCAGACTCTTATGGTGACTATCGCAAGGTGCTGGATCGCAAAGATATTGATGCTGTGATGATTGCAACGCCGGACCATTGGCATACCAAGATTGCGGTGGAGGCGATGTATGCTGGAAAAGATGTCTATTGCGAAAAGCCTTTGACGTTGACGATTGACGAAGGGAAGTTGATAGAGAAAGTCGTCAAGGAAACTGGACGCGTTTTTCAGGTAGGAACGATGCAGCGGACGGAATCGGATCAGCGATTCTTGCAGGCTATTGCACTGATTCGAAATGGTCGCATTGGGAAAGTAACCAAGGTGACCTGCGGCATCAACGGGATGGAAGCTTCACCCGTTATTCCTGTTGCGGAAGTACCGAAGGGGCTGGATTGGGATTTCTGGCTTGGACCAGCACCTAAGGTCGAGTATCGATCTCTTCCGGAACTTCGCCAGGGTTACGGTGGTGGCGTGCCGCTGTATAGCAATTGCCATTACTCATTCCGCAATTGGCACGAGTACTCCGGAGGAAAGCTCACCGATTGGGGAGCTCACCATGTCGACATCGCTTGTTGGGCCTTGGGTGCGACCGAGACAGGTCCCAGCAAAATAACGCCAGTTAATTTCAAGTTACCGGTTGAATACAAGGATGGTCATCCGTTGGTGCAGGACCAGTACAATGCTGCAACGAACTTCGAAATCAAAGTAGATATGCCAAACGATGTCGAAATGATCATTACCAGCGAGGGAGATAACGGCATATTGTTTGAAGGAACCGAGGGGCGTTTCTTTGTGAATCGCGGCAAGATTTCTGGTAAGCCAGTTGAAGACTTGAAAGATAATCCTCTGCCAGATGATGCGATCGAAAAAGTGTACGGTGGTAAAGTCAGCGAGAATCACACGGCAAACTTTGTCGATGCGATGAGATCGCGAAAGCAGCCAATATCTGATGTGTGGTCGCATAACCGTATGCTGGAGATTTGTCATTTATCGAACATCGCAATGCGACTGAATCGTCCGTTGCAATGGGATCCTGAGAAGAGGCAGATCGTCGGCGATGAACAAGCTAACTCGTTCCTGGCTCGAGAAAATCGAAAGGGTTTTGAAATCAACATCTAGGCAATACGCTGTATCGCTTAGCGTGTTAATTCGAGCTATGCCCCGTTGGCGATTCGTGATGGAATTGGCTTGCCAAGGGGCATGGCATCGTAGATCGTGATGCCGCATAATTCCCCTGTTATATACCTTCTTTTCGCTCGTTCTTCGGAGCATTTAGTAATGGTCATTCGCAGTAGCTCAGCTTTGCTGTTGTTGTTTTGTGCATTAATCGGTTGCAGCAAGCCAATCGCTCCTGATAGCAAGCCGGTTGCGACCGCGTCAGAGAGTGCACCGCAGACCATCAAAGGTACGATTGGTTTCTCTGCCTTAACGTTGACAAATCCCTTTTTTAAAGTCATCGCTGACACGATGAAGGAGGAGGCGGCGAAGCGGGGTTACGATGTCGTGGTCGTGTCTGCAGAACGCGATGTCAAAGTCCAGGCGGATCAGGTGAACGAGTTCATTGTGAAGGGTGTTTCAGCGATTGTGCTGAATCCCTGTGACTCGCAATCGATCGGGCCAGCCATCGCAGCGGCAAATAAAGCTGGGATTCCGGTATTTACCAATGACATCAAGTATGCCGGAGATCAAGGGAAGGTTGTTTGCCATGTGGCGACAGACAATTATCAAGGTGGCAAGTTGGCTGGAGAGGCGATGGTCAAGCTATTGGCGGGAACAGGTGGCAAGGTCGCCATCCTTCATTTCCCGCAAGCGGAGTCCTGCCAAATGCGAGTGAAGGGATTCCTGGAGATCATTGCAGCTCACAACGAGAAGGCTACTGGCGACAAGATTGATGTTGTTGCAACGTTGGATGGCGGTGGAGTGCGCGATGAAGGTTTCAAGGCGGCTAAGGATACGATCGAAGCGAATCCAGACTTGGCGGCGATTTTCGCCATCAATGACCCATCGGCATTGGGGGCACGAGCCGCCTTAGAAGGGGTCGGCAAAGCGGATCAGGTAAAGATCATCGCGTTTGATGGACAAAAAGAAGGTAAGGATGCGATTCGCGATGGAAAGATTGTTTGCGATCCGATTCAATTTCCTGATCGCATTGGACAAATGACAATTGAACAGATCGTTAAGTATTTCGATGGAGAATCTGTGACTCCTGAAATTCTTATTCCATCGGAGCTCTATTACAAAGAAGATGCTGAAAAGGACCCCGAGTTAAAGAGCACCAATTAATGGCCTCGCCTGCGCAATCGTCGCTGACGCCGCTATTGGAAATGCGAGGAATCGAAAAATCGTTTCCTGGTGTCAAGGCGCTGCGCGGTGTCGATATCACGTTGCACCATGGCGAAGTGCTTGCACTACTAGGTGAGAATGGTGCAGGTAAGAGCACGCTGATCAAGATGCTTGGTGGAGCCCATCAGCCTGATCGAGGTTCGATAGAAATCGAAGGTAAGATCGTTGGGCTGTCGAATCCCATGGCAGCAAATGCTGCTGGGATCGGCGTGATCTACCAAGAGTTCAATTTGGTACCAGGTCTCTGTTCGTGGGAAAATATTTTTCTTGGCCGCGAGAAGGGGTTTGGATTTGTCAATCGTAGCCATGAACGACGTCGCGCCCAGGAGTTGTTTGACCAAATCGGGGTTCCGATTCCTCTGGATAAGCCGTGTGGTGAGCTATCGATTGCTCAGCAACAAATCGTTGAGATTGCGAAAGCTCTTGCTCAGGATGCGCAGTTGATCGTAATGGATGAGCCGTCGGCCGCGATCACGCCGCAAGAAGTTGGGCGTTTGTTTAAGATTATCGAAGATTTAAAACGTCGGGATATCGGTGTGATCTACATTAGCCACCGCCTTGATGAGATCTTTCAGATCGCAGATCGAGTTGTCGTCTTACGCGATGGGGAACTGGCTGGTGAAGATCGCATTGAAGCGATGACGCGTCAACGCATGATAGAAATGATGGTTGGACGCACGATTCAAAATGAATTTCCGAAGCAGTCGTGCGTTAAGGATCGTATTCGTCTGAAAGTTGACAACTTGTCGCGGGGATCGGCGGTCCGCAATGTGAGTTTTGATATTCGTGAGGGAGAGGTTTTAGGATTAACAGGACTGATCGGGGCGGGGCGTACAGAAACGGCAAGGTTGATCTTTGGTGCGGATCGAGCCGACGCGGGAAATATCTCATTGGATGGGCGGAAGCTTTCGATTCGGTCGCCTCGCGATGCAATTGGTTCTGGCATCTGTCTTTTAACGGAAGATCGAAAAGGTCAGGGCTTGGTGCTTGATGCCTCGGTACGTGAAAATTTCGCCCTAGCCAATTTACGAGAGTTGTCGTGGCTGGGAGTCATGCGGTCGCAACTGGAGAGAGACGAGTTTGCGAAGCATATCCAACAACTTAAGATCAAAGTTTCCGATCAAGAGCAGGTCACTCGTAATCTTTCAGGCGGAAATCAGCAAAAGGTGGTGCTTGCCAAATGGCTCCAGCAAAACGCCGAAGTGCTTATCTTCGATGAACCCACGCGAGGGATCGATGTTGGAGCGAAGTACGAAATCTATTTGCTGATCAACGAATTGGCTCGGCAAGGAAAAGCGATTCTCATGATCAGTTCTGAGTTGCCTGAGGTGCTGGGAATGAGCGATCGTATCCTGGTGATGCACGAAGGACGGGTAACCGGCGAGATTCGAGATGTGGCCAAGGCGACTCAGGAGCAGGTCATGGAAATGGCGGTAGCATAGAACTATGAGTACAACGTCCTCAACAGTTTGGTGGGAACGCCCCTTCATCCGCGATTATGGGATGATCTTTGTTCTGTTGTTATTGGTGGTCTTTTTTAGCTTCGCAACTTTGAAAGAGCAATTTCCGATTGGCGAGGATGCAGGCAAGCAAGTAGCAAGCGAAATCGTCATGCAATGCGGCGCCGGAGCGCGTGTGCTGGTCGTGACACGTGATACTGCGGGGGATGTCCTGTTTGCGAAAGCAACGGTTGACGCACTTGAGAAAGCGGGAGCTCAAGTGCTTGCCAATGTGAATGGTGCGGCACCTGATGCGAAGCAAGCGATTGAGAAGCTTATTGCCGAAGGTAAACAGATCGATGCGATCGCGGCTAATGATGTGACCGCGAAATGGACTGTTTACGATCGGTATCCTGATCTTAGCGCGGCGAAACGAGTGACTCCTAAATCCTATCGCTGGCCCGATTTTCTGAAGGTCAGCAACTTGCTCGGTGTCGCCAATCAAACTGCGATTTATGCCATTATCGCCATCGGGATGACAATGGTAATCATCACCGGGGGGATTGATCTTTCGGTCGGCTCTTTGGTTGCTTTGGTGTCAGTGATCGTAGCGGTTTTCATTCGCGATTTTGGTGGAGGAGTCAATGCAAGTATTGGTGTGGTGATTCTGGCAGGATTTATTGGAGTCACCGTATGTGCTATTGAGGGTGGGTTTAGTGGGACGATGATCACTTTGTTTCGTATTCCACCGTTTATTGTGACGCTGGGTGAGATGATGATGGCCAGCGGTCTGGCTTATAAGCTATCCGAAGGGCGATCGATTCCAGAATTGCCAAATTCCTTTTTTTGGTTAGGACGTGGCGAGACGTACGGTATTCCCAATCCGATTTTATTGATGGTGATACTTTATCTGATCGCGCATATTGTCATGTCGCGAACAGTAATCGGACGCTACATCTATGCGATTGGTGGGAATCAGGAAGCGGCGAGATTGTCTGGTGTTCCCGTCAATCGTACGTTGCTATTGGTCTACGTCATCAGCGGCGCACTGGCGGGACTAGGTGGGATCGTGCTAACCTCCCAGCTTTCGGCGGGTGATCCAAAATTCGGGCTGATGTATGAACTGGAGGTCATTGCTGCGGTCGTAGTGGGTGGGACTTCGCTGATGGGGGGCCAGGGAAAGATTTTTGGCACACTCATTGGAGCATTCATCATCGCGGTGATTAAAAACGGCATGAACCTACTTGGTGTAGACCCCTTCAATCAGAAGATTGTGCTCGGTGCCGTTTTAATGTTCGCTGTGTTGCTAGATACGCTGAAAAGGCGACGTTCTCATCGTTAATATCAGCCAATATATGGGGTTTAGCTTGTAAGTTGGCAGTGCCATCGGCGTCTGCGTTGTCTTCAGATGGTCCATGGACTAGACTGAAGCTAGTGGATATGGCGGCCACATCCCCCAAAAGATACCTGCCTTTACGATCACGAAATTGTTCTCAATCGCCATTGTCGATTCGTGATGAGAAGAACATAGCAGAACACTTCAGGATGCATACATGATTCAAAAGTTGCGGTTTCGACCCATCGCAATCACGATTTGTGTCTCGGTGGTCCTGGCAGGGACAGTTGCAACGGCCGAAGATACGATTGATTTCAATCGCGATATCCGTCCCATACTGTCAGAGAATTGCCTCTACTGTCACGGACAGGACCCCAATAAACGTCAAGCGGACTTAAGGCTTGATTTACGCGACGCGGCCGTCGAGAAGAAAGCGATTGTGCCAGGTGACGCAGCGGCAAGTGAGATCATTCATCGTATCGACTCGACCGATGCGGAAACTCTTATGCCCCCTCCCGACTCCAATCGGAAGCTTTCGCAGGCTCAGAAAGACTTGCTGAAGCGATGGGTAGCCGGAGGGGCTCAGTATGCGACTCATTGGGCTTTTGCTACGCCATCGCGGCCAGCAGAACCTGCGGTGAAGAACGATACCTGGGTACGAAATAGTATTGATCGATTTGTTCTTGCCGAGTTGGAACGCAAAGGGCTACAGCCATCACCTGAAGCGGATCGCGAAACGTTGATAAAGCGTCTCTACTCTGATCTTGCTGGACTTCCACCAGAGCCAGCTGAAGTGGATCAGTTTGTCAACGATCCAGATCCTCAAGCTTACGACAAGCTCGTCGATCGTTTGCTCAATGCATCTACCTATGGCGAACGCATGTCCCTAGCATGGCTCGACGCTGCGCGGTATGCCGACAGTAATGGATTCCAGCAAGATGGTGATACGTGGCAATGGTATTGGCGCGATTGGGTTGTTAAAGCACTCAATGAAAATCTACCGTTCGATCAGTTCACGATTTGGCAACTTGCCGGTGATCTTCTGCCTGATGCAACGCAGGAGCAAAAAATCGCTAGTGGCTTTAATAGAAATCATTTGCTTAACGGCGAAGGTGGAGCGATCCCCGAGGAGCAACGTTTCGTCATTCTCTTTGATCGAATCGATACTACGGCAACCACTTGGCTGGGACTGACAGTTGCCTGCGCTCAATGTCACGATCACAAGTATGATCCGATTACGATGACCGACTATTACAGTTTGATGGATGCCTTTAATCAGGTACCAGAGAGCGGAGTGCCGCAGTATTTTTCGAGTCGGATTCGAGTGGCTCCTCCATTTGTAGAAATACAGACCGAGGAAAATAAAGCAAGAATAGCTGAGTGGGAAAAGAAGATCTCCGAGTCGAGGCCTGCGATGACCACTTGGCTTGATGCCGCTTATCATGGCTGGCGAGTTGGTATTCTCGCGGATGGCAAACCGGGCGAAGGAAAAGGTCTAGCGGAAGCTGCTGTGAAAATTCTCGCGAAAGAGGAGAAGGATCGAACTGAAGATGAAAAGAAGGAACTGGAAAACCAGCTTCGAAAACAGTTCAACGAGAAGGTTACTCCCACACTTTCTGACCGAGTCCCGAATTTGAAGGAAGTCAACTCGCTCCAAGATCAACTGAACGCCTATCGCAATGATCAAATCGCTCGTGTGATGATTATGAGCGACGCTCAAAAACGCGACACGTTTATTCTCGATCGCGGGCAATACCTTCAGAAAAAAGAGAAGGTGGGTTTTGCTACGCCTGCATTTCTTCCACCTATGGCAGGTGATCTGCCAAAGAATCGTCTAGGTCTTGCCCGTTGGCTCGTCGCTCCCGAGCATCCCTTGACCGCCCGCGTGCAAGTGAATCGAATGTGGCAACATTACTTTGGACAGGGAATTGTAAAGACGTCAGAAGACTTCGGGGTGCAAAGTGAATACCCCATCCATCTTCCACTACTGGATTGGCTTGCCGTTGAGTTTCGAGATGGTGGCTGGAACATGAAAGCACTGAACCGTTTGATCGTAACCAGTGCTACCTATCGTCAATCCAGTCGTATCAGTCCAGAGATGAGAACAATAGATGCAGAGAATCGTTTGTATGCACGAGCCAGTCGGTTCCGAATGCCATCGATGATATTGAGAGACTGGGCGTTGGCATCGTCGCAGCTGTTGAATCCGAAGTTGGGTGGTGCTCCCGTTTATCCCTACCAGCCCGATGGGATTTGGGAATCTCTGGCGATCACGAAGGAACGAGATTTTACGTATCCAGATTCAAAGGGTTCGGACCTTTATCGCCGGAGTCTCTACACGTTTTGGCGGCGCACCGTATCACCCGCAAATATGTTCGATGCTTCCAATCGTCAGGCCTGTCGTGTGAAGCCCTCGAATACCAGTACTCCGTTGCACGCTTTGACAACCCTCAATGATCCTACCTGGATCGAAGCGGCTCGAGCACTAGCTGAAAAAGCGATCAAGAGTAATCCCGATGACACGGAGGCGATCAGGTTTGTGTTCAAGCGAGTCTTGGCGAGATCCCCCAAAGAAAAAGAATTACAGCGTCTGCAGCAAGCGTTTGAGAAACAGAGCAAACACTTTCAAGCTCAGCCTGAGGAGGCAGTAAAACTTGTGTCGGTCGGAGCATCAGTACGCGATGCTAGTTTGGAACCGCAACGACTTGCCGCCATGACCGCTGTTTGTTTGGCAATTTTCAATTTGGATGAAGCGCTTTGCCGTCAATAAACCGTTTCGCACGGAGCCGATATTATGCTTAATGAACTATTGCAACAAAATGCGATGCGAGTCAATCGACGGGCTCTCTTCGGTCAGTCAGCTTGTGGCGTTGGACTGGCCGCTTTGAGCACTCTGCTGGGCAATAAAGGAATTCGTGGTGCCGAGTCTTCGAGCAGTGACGCGAACGCCATCGGGGCACTGCCCGGTTTACCACACCATGCAGCAAAAGCGAAACGTGTGATTGTTCTCTGGCAAGGTGGTGGGCCATCGCACGTCGATTTGTTCGATGAAAAGCCAGAGCTAGCGAAGCGAGTTGGACAGGATATTCCTGACTTCGTTCGAGGCACCACGCGTCTGTCGACTATGTCGAGCGGCTACGCGAAGTGGCCTTGCCTGCCAGCGATCAAGCCGCATCAGAACTACGGCAATTGCGGGATGCGGATGAGTTCGATGATGTCGCATGTGGGGCAGTGGGCCGACGAATTGACTTTGGTTCGTTCGATGTACACCGAAGCGGTGAACCATGCACCTGGCGTGACCTTTTTTCTTACAGGTGCACAAGTGCCTGGTCGGCCCAGCATGGGGGCGTGGTTAACTTACGGGCTCGGAAGTGAGACCGAGGAATTGCCCTCCTTTGTTGTCATGACGTCGAGCGATAAAGGTAAGACATGTGGGCAACTCTTCTTTGATTACTACTGGGGATCGGGCTTCTTGCCATCGCGTTACCAGGGGGTGCGATTCAGGAATACGGGCGATCCGGTTCCTTACTTAGCGAATCCTCCCGGAATGAGCAGCGCAGCAAGACGTGATCTCTTGGATGATATCGCTGCGATCAACGCAGAACATTTAGCTGACTATGGTGATCCGGAAATTGAGACGCGCATTGCGCAGTACGAGATGGCGTTTCGAATGCAGACAAGTGTTCCCGATCTGATGAATTTTTCGGATGAATCGGCCACGACGCTTGCTCGTTACGGCGAAGATGTAATGAGCAAAGGAAGTTTCGCAAATAATTGCCTTGTTGCTCGGCGGCTTTTGGAGCGTGGCGTTCGCTTTGTGCAATTGATGCATGCAGGATGGGATCAGCACAGCAATCTGTTTACGCAGTTAGAGAATCAATGCAAAGATACCGAAATCCCAGCCGCCGCGCTGTTGCATGATCTTAAGGAACGCGGCATGCTTGATGATACCTTGGTGATTTGGGGAGCTGAGTTTGGTCGCACTCCGTTTGGTCAAGGAGATCCGGTCAAGCCGATTGGTCGCGACCATTTCGGCCGTGCGTTCAGTTGGTGGCTAGCAGGTGGCGGCGTCCGCAAAGGGCATGTGCATGGGGCTACGGATGATTTCGGCTGGAACATTACCGAAAATGGTGTTCATGTGCACGACATGCAAGCGACGATCCTGCATCTCTGTGGTATCGACCATACGCGTCTGACCTACCGTTATCAAGGACGACAGTATCGTCTGACCGATGTGCATGGTGAGGTCGTCAAAGGGATCTTGGCGTAGTATCTCGAGTGGCCGGACAAGCTGATGGAAGCAGCTTGAGAAGGCTATTGAGATCGAGATCGAATGAGTCTGTTGATGCCACGTTAAGCGAAAGGCATAACTTTGAGATGGTATGCTTTGATAGAGTTTGCGATATCCGGCAAACATCATCGTGTGACGAATTGCAGCAGCCTGGGACGGTAGAGCTATCGCAAGTAGAGCCCAGGAATGGACGCTTGGTCCACTCCCAGGCTCCCTTGGCATGCAGACTGCAAAAGTAACCTGAAGGATTAAGGCAAGCCGCTGTTTCCCTTACACCACACAAAAGAAAGCCAGCGTGAACTCACCGATCCTTCACGTCTACCCAATAGAAGACGAAGAGTGTTTCTTGATGGTTCGCACGGTTTCTGAAAAATCAGTAACTAATTGAAGTTCTTTAAGTGATATCTTTGGTTTGGTGATAGCAACGTGCGACTTGCGATTGTGGGATAGTTGGGTTTGGATGTTTGGGTTATGACGGTGGAGATTACGGTCGAGTTTATCGAGTGCTTGGTGTTGTGAAGCTCCAAACTTCTGGAGAGCGAATTCCTGGGCGTTTCTCACCGCTGATGAATATCCAATCATCTTTCCATTGGACAGTTGGTAAAGTGACTCGCGGAGCTTCTACTTTTCCAGCGAGGCTCCACTTTTCAGCTTTCAGCTCGTAGAAGTATATCTTACTGGAGAATCCTTGATGTCGTTGCGGGCTCACGCCGACTTGCGATCCATCGTCTCCGCCAAGAATATAGAATCCGTTGTTGTTGCTTGGCGCGGGAGTGGCGGCAGCAGCGATCGGAGATGGATAATCAGCAATGGCTTGCCAGCCATTGGTTTCATCATAGCGATACGCATCTTGAAGATATTTTCTTTTTGCTTGTCCCTTTTCGTCAGCGATTAATTCTACCCCACCAACAATCCATAACGCCTTATGGCAGGAGGTGGCGACCGAGAGCATGCGCCCTGGTCCAGGACAATTTGCGACTGTCTCCCAATTGGCTGAGGGTTGCTCGAGGTCGAGTCGAAAAGTTTTATTGGATGCATGGTTCGCTGTCGGGGTTTCCTGTCCACCGACCACGTAAACGTAATTGCCTAATAAGGCTCCGCAGGCGTTCGCGAGTGGTTGTGGGAGCGGGGCGAGCGACTTGGTTCGCAGACTACCTTGATCGAGCGTAAGTTGGAGGACCTCGCGATAATGATTCGTAGCATCGCTGCCACCGATACAGATGAGCGAGTTTTTCCAGGTGACACTGACGCCGTAGCCAAGCGGCTTGGGTAAGCGTCCTACCTTTTTCCATTGTCCACTTGGATCGGCTAAGGCAAACACGTCGTCATACCATACTTTGGTTCCACCTTCCCAGGGCTTTTTACCTGGGAAGTTCGCGCCGCCGGCAACTAGCAGGGAGTTGTTACTGACACCTGCAAATGAGCTTGCGAAACCTTGCTGATCGGGAAGCGACGCGAGTTGGGTCCAGGTCTGAGCCGAAGCGTTGGCGACAAGGGTAGCGCATAGTGCGAGGGTGAAGAGTCTCATGGTGATGGAGTCCGGTCAAGCATGCGGATCGGCATGGTCAAATTGGGTGGCGAGTTAGGTTCTGTGACGAGGTGGTCGTTGAACTGATGATACTCATGTTGTCGTTACTTTCCCAGCAATTGCTTGACTGCTTCGTCGGCCTTGGTGGATGAGGTTGCTGTCGTTTCTCCGTTCTTTCGAAGTGGACGAACGATCAACCAATCGGAAACACGATTGGTAAGCCAGACAAAAAAGAAAGCGACTTTTTTTCCTACTGGTCCCCCCATTCCATACAGCGACCAGGAAAGACCTCGGTTAAGTGCTTGAAGAGTGCTGCCAAGCCAAGGATGTTGTAACAGCATTTCCTTGCCGACTAATACTTGGGTAAAACGAGATGTATGAGTTTTACCAACGGAACGACAGAGTATGGCGAAGTTCTCGCAGTTGAAATTCAATCCGTCGTAGGGAGCTGAGCGTCCAACCAAGGAAGTCGCGAACTGTGATATCTCGTCAGCAACGCCCGGCTCGACATCGGGATGATCTAACGCGATGGCTTTGCGTCCTAGTAAAAACTCTTCCCATGTGACGTGTCGCACTTTACAGTCGTTGAGGAAGTCGACCACTTTCTGATTCTCTACTGCAATCCCGCAGTGAAACGCAGGGCCGTAGAAGACGGCATAGATTGAACCGATTGCGGGAGCTTGCTGGTGCATCATCGTGTGTGAAAATGCTAGGGCAATATCTTCGTCGCTGGTGAGTAGTCCAACATAAGCAAGAAGGAGTGCGATGGAAAGCATTTTCGCTGCGAGCAGGTAGGCGATCCAAGTTGCCCATTCTGGCTTTCCGAAATGGATGATCGATACAGCAGCAACGCATAGTGACAATAGCCCACCCAGCAGCATCCACCAACGGGCTGGAGCATTTTTGATTCTTGCCCCGAAGTAGAGTAGCAGTACCGACTCTAAAGTGATCATGGTGAGAAATATAAGTGTGATAGCTGTGACGGACACGGATCGGAAGTAGCAGAGAGTTGCGGCGATACTGAAGTGCAGAACCGCAGAGCTAGCGAGCAGGAGGTTGCTCCGTCCTTTGCGCTGTTGTTGGAAAAGACCGATGAGCATCAATAATTCGATCAGGCCAACGGAAAAAAGAATTGCGGCAAAAATATAAATGATCTCAGTCGCGACCCACTTCGGCGCTAAATAGGTCGCAAAGCCGATCGCACCCATGATGAGCGAGGAAAGCAAAAGAATGGTTCGAATGAACCTTGTCGAATTCAAGTGAGCTTCCATGTGAATTGTAGGGTGTAGGATGTCGGCGAAATTTTAAGCAATATTCATCGCCGACCGACACTGCCGCCGACGAAACATACCATTATTTCTGACGTTTTGATTGCTGGGATGGTGATGGTATGAACCGGTCACTAATTTTATATCGAACGAGGTGTCGCAACATGCTGACACTCCCTACAATTCTCGCTATCAGTGATACGGTAAAGTTAGTATTGTAGGGTTTCAGTTCGGACGAGTATTTTTAGGATTTGCGACTTATGTTATCGAACTTGCCGTTACCGACAACCGATCCAGCGCAGGTCCTGCGTTTTCGTGATAGGCAATTTGCTGCGGAGTTATTAGCGGTCGCGATTGTAGAGTTGGATCTTTTTAGTTGGCTCAAGCGGAATGCGGGGGTTGATTCCGAGGCGATCGCTAGGGAGTTTCAGGTATATCCGCGTCCCCTGGATGTCCTTTTAACGCTGAGTCGGGCAAGTGGTTTGATTCGAACGGATCACTCCGGTGCTCATTATTTAACTAAGATGGGCGAGGAATATCTTGTCGCGGGTTCGCCGTGGTTTCTCGGGCCATATTACCAGCCTCTGCGTGGCAACAACGCGTACGATGGCTTTCTGCGCGTCTTGCGGACGGGTAAGCCGGCCAATTGGCAAGCGAAGAGTGGCGGTAACGATTGGCATCAATCGATGCTGGATCCGGAGTTCGCAAAGAGCTTTACCGAATTAATGAATTGTCGAGGCATTACCTTTGGACAGTATCTGGCTGCGGCGCTCGAACCGCATTTGACGAATCGTCGAAGGGTACTCGACGTCGGTGGCGGGTCTGGCATTTATGCGCTTGCTATAGCAGCACGATATCCACAGCTTGAGGTTCAAGTCCTCGAGCAACCGCCAGTTGATGGTATTGCGAAAGGTTATATTCGCAGTATGGGGATGGAGGAGCGAGTGTCGGTGGTGAGTATGGACATGTTCGCCCAGCAATGGCCTGCAAGCGACGTGATCTTATTGTCGAACGTTTTGCATGATTGGGATATTCCGGAGGTGCGGCAGTTGTTGGCGAAAGCTTCGGATTCGCTTTCTGCGGGTGGTTTGGTCGTGATCCACGATGCTTTTATTGATGACGACAAATCGGGGCCACTTCCAGTTGCCGAGTACTCAGCCACTCTGGCCCATATTACGCAAGGAAAATGCTATTCGGCTGCAGAGTATCGAGAATTATTGCACGAAGTTGATATGCAGGCTTATGCATACCAAGCGACAATCGGTGATCGGGGCTTCATGGCTGCTGAAAAGCGATAAATGATGGTTCATTTTGGAGTCTGGTTAAGGCCCGCTTAGCGGTTTCGGGCGAACCCATCGAAAGACCCGTTGACCAGTGTTGCCGATTTCCTGTAAAGAGCCCATTTGATTGGTGCCGAATCTGATGAAGATGGAAGCATTGGATGCCTTATAGTTCATTGAGGTAAGGAGATTGCAATGGGATTGGTAAAGGAATTCCGAGAATTCGCGATGCGTGGTAACGTCATCGATTTGGCAGTCGGTGTGGTGATCGGCGGAGCATTTGGAAAGATTGTCTCGTCGTTAGTCGAAAACATTTTTATGACGCCGTTGAATCTTTTGACGGCCAAAAGTGGCGTAAACTTCAATGCATTGTCTCTGAAGTATTCCCAGATTTTTGGTGGCTCGATTCGGTTGCCAGTGATGAAAGATGGTAAGCCGGTATTCGAAGCTGATGGCAAAACGCCACTTCTTTCGGAACCGCTAGATCCTGATATCCTTAAGTACGGTCCATTTTTGCAAACCATCTTTGAATTTCTGATTATTGCTTTCGCGCTTTTTTTAGTGGTCAAGGCAATGAACACGATCAAACGTAAAGCCGAAACTCCAGCAACTCCGCCCCCGACTCCTGAGGATGTCGTACTGCTTCGCGAGATTCGCGATTCGCTAGTTAAGGGCGCTAAGTAATTGTCGGGTGCATAAGGATGTCGCGAGACATCGATCGATTCTCAGTTAAATTTCGTTCAACACGAGTAGTGTGAATCTATCAGATCGTCCGCGACATGCGCAATGCACCGTTTGCGAATGTATCCATCGGAATTACGCCCTATTCGGCAGCGAGCGGGAACAACGGTGCATTTCGTCGGCGGGGGTGTCGGTAGGCGAGTAATTACGTTTAAAATATCGCTGAGTCCTGCACCCTACACTGGAACCAAAACAGGTGAAAAAATGCTTCGACGATCGCTTCTTATAACTCTTTCGCTGCTGTTTATGGACGCTGCCGCATTGCGCGCTTATCAGCAAGCAGATGGCAAGGCAGAGTTACAGTCTGCACTTCGATTCGAGGGAGAGACGGTCGATTTCTGGCATGGTTTCCAGCGTCATCGTTTTCAGTTCGATGGTATGGAGGCATGGGTCGTTGAGCCTAAGAAAGCGCGTGGCGATGGGGCTTTTTCGTGGTGCATGATGTTTCCTGATGCGTTCACAGAGCGATGTGCCGCTCCGATGCTGCTCGATCACGGGTTCCATCATGTTTATCTTGCGGTCGGCAATACTTTCGGATCGCCGGCAGCAATTAAAAAGCTACGAGCATTCCATCAGGAGCTGGAAAATCGTGGCTTGTCTTCTAAGAGCGTTTTGATTGGTATCAGCCGAGGTGGATTGTACGCACATCGCTATGCGGTCGAATATCCGGATCATGTCAGCGTGATCTACGGTGACGCGCCGGTATTGGATTTTAAGAGTTGGCCAGGTGGGTTTGGAAAGGGGAAAGGAAGTCCAGGGGATTGGCAAGAGGTATTGAAGCTTTACGGATTTGCCACAGATGCGGAAGCGAAAGCCTACGTTGGTAATCCGATCGACACATTGGAGGTTCTTGCGAAAAAAAGAATTCCATTGATCTATGTCGCTGGTGATGCAGACGAGGTGGTCCCAATCGAAGAAAATGCCGCCATCGTTGAGGAGCGTTATCGAAAGCTTGGTGGGACGGTGGAATTAATTCGCAAGGCTGGAGTCGGGCATCATCCACATGGTTTAGACGATCCTGCTCCTGTGGTCGCATTCATCGAGCGACATGCGAAGTAGTGTGCATCAGCATGTCGCGATGAATCGATCGATTCACAATTTCATTTCGTTCAGAACGATCGATGATGTATTTATCAGGTCGTTCGCGACATGCGCAATGCACCGCTTGCAAACGCGTCTATCTGCAAGCGACCCAATTCGCAAACACGCGGAAACCACGGTGCATTTCGTCGGCGGGAGTGTTGATCAGCGCGAAATGGTGATTGGAATTTTCGCCGACATCATGCACCCTACAATACTATACGCCGAACAATATGCATCCGATGGTAAAGAGCGATGCAGAGCAAAAGATCGAAATGGGGAGTGTGAGTACCCAGGCAATTAAGATCTTGCGAATCATACTGGATTGAATGCCGGATTGATTCGCCCACATTGTCCCAGCGACTCCGGAAGAGAGTACATGAGTGGTGCTGACCGGTAGGTGCAGCAGATCCGCAAAAGAAATGGTCATTGCGGCAACCGATTCAGCGGCGACACCCTGGGCATAGGTGAGATGAGTCTTGCCGATCTTTTCGGCTATAGTTAGGACAATGCGCTTGTAGCCTATGGTAGTACCGATCCCTAGCGCGAAGGCGACGCCGATGATGACCCACAACGGAACATATTCAATCGAATGTTGAAGCACCTTGACGTGCGGTGTGAGGGATTCCGCCGCAGGCTCAGAAAGCGGTATTTGTAAGAGTGACTTTTTAATGCTGAAGATTGTTTGTCGAACCTTCCATCGTTCTTCAGCTGGAACATTGGCTAGCGAGTCTGCGGATTGAAGCGAAGCGATAATGCGTTGCAGGTCGTCGCGAAGTGCTGGGGTAAGTTGATTCTCGGATTGCAGAATGGTTTCGATTTTCGAGGCTGCAGCAGTTACCTTGGGGGCTAATTGCGGATGGTTTAGGTCCATCGCGTAGTAGGTTGGTAGAAAACCGATCAGGGCTAGGAGGATGAGCCCCATTCCTTTTTGGCCGTCGTTGGATCCATGCGCGAAGCTGACACCACCGCACGTGGCAATGAGTGCCCCGCGAATCCAAGAAGGTGGAGCATCGCCGTCTGCTGGTGGAGCATAAAGTTTTGGATCGCGAAGGAACGTCTTCATAAGCAGCAGGAGGGCGGCGGCCGCGATGAAGCCGATCAATGGGGAGACCAGGAGTGCTTTGCCGACATCCAAAACTTTGGAAAGGTTGATGCCAGTCAGGTTGCCATAGGAGAGGAGACTATTGGCGAGACCCACTCCGAGAATCGAACCGATCAGGGTATGAGAACTGGAGACGGGGAGTCCGAGCCACCAAGTTCCGAGATTCCAGATCACTCCGGTCAATAGCAGCGAGAGGACCATAACGATCGCTCGTAGCGAATCGCCTTCGACGAGCAAGTCGACTGGTAGCAGATTGACAATGCTGAAGGCAACAGTTGTCCCGCCGAGTAAGACTCCCAGAAAGTTCATGATTCCCGAGTAGATGACCGCCGGCGTCGGCTTGAGCGTCCTGGTATAGATCACTGTGGTAACAGCGTTGGCGGTGTCGTGGAACCCATTGATAAATTCAAAAGCAAATGCGATCACAAGCGCCAAGATAAAGAAGAGTTGGGCTGATATCGAGAGCCCCTGGAATGAATCCCAGAATGTCGTATTCATGCTGTGACGTTTTCGCTTCGAAGAGGACGCTGATCGTGCGATCAACCACAGCGTCGATCATGGCCGGTAGGGAAGGGTAGCGTCAAGCAGCGTTGGGGAACTTAAGCAGACTTTCACGAGGTTTTTGGGGGAACGATCTAGCTGTAATTACCATCCTATTCTTGCTAGGGCTACATCGGGCTAACTGATAGTAGAAGTTGCTTTCAGTTGTCTCCATCTACCCAACGACCTGATAATTAACTGTTTCCTGGAACGATTGATCCGGGCAACCATTATTCAAGACAGGGGGCAGCACGATAATCCATTTCGTGAGGTTTTGACTCGGCAGTAGCATTTCCATTTATGCAGACAGCGAAAGTATTCTCAACTTTGAAGAATGATAGGACAAAGACAATTAAGGCAGAAGGAGGATCAGCCAGTAATGACAAACATCTCCTTCAGCAACTTCAAGAAAGCTTCGGGATGCGAAAAGTAGAGTGTTGTATCGAAGCAACTTGGAACCAAAGAAAATCCAAGTTGCTCATAAGCCAAGGGCTTCTCGCCTAAGAATTCTTCTTCATCAGTTTGGTTAGTCTGTCGCGGAATCTCCTCGAGGAACCACCAGCAACCAATCCCGTCGAAATTAGGAGTAGTAAACTGCTGGGTTCAGGCACTGCAGCACTTCCTCCTCCGAGCGGATTGATCGTTAAATTGAAGGCTTGCGTTTCTGACTGGGTGCCATTTGAAACCTTTAATGTACTAGAAATCGCAGTACCAAAAGTTAATCCGGATAGAGTGCTCCATGAAACTGTATCTGTAGCCGACGAGGAGGTAAAAGCGGTAAGTGTCCCAATAGTCCACTCGTAACTGAGTTCCGACGATGGCCGAGCTTCAAAAACCCCAGTGATGTTAGCAGAAAGAGGAAATGAAGCGGAATTCGAAGATCCATTGGAATTCGAAGTACCAGGAATCGGCACCATGGATAAAGGATCCAGCCAGTGTTTAAACTTTGTGCCTGGAGAAGATGACACCGCTGACAAATTTAAATCACTTCCTTCTGTTATGGTGTAATTTGCCGTCGCAGCGGTCGGACCAATTCCAGTCCCCGTCAGTGTGACGGATGACTGACCGGACTCGACTATGCCGGATAACGTCTGGTTGGTCGAGGTGCTGATAAACCCAGTTCCACTTGTTAGATTCAAAACAGGAGAAGTAACAGTCCCGCTCCCAGTTACGTTAACCGTCAAGGTAAAATCAGCCTTGGCGATTACATAACTGAAAACACAAAATACTACGCTGAGAGCAACTGTTCTAAACATTATTCACCGGCTGTATTTAAGCCTGAAACCTTTTAAACAAATACGTCTTGGTTTTTAAAAATATAAGCTTGCAAGCATTTTGACGCCTGGCCATCGCTTGGTCTCAACAATTGTAAGAGCGAGAGACATCGTTACTTCAAAAACAAAATGCAGCGACTGACTGGTCACGAGCTTTGCGAGCATTTACCCCAGGACCCTCCCTAGAGTATTTAACCCAATCGATAAAGTCAACCATCTGCGTCGTTGAATTGAATTAAAATAGTAAAAATTATGCCATTACAAAGAAGTGGTTCTTTGTGGTGGGGAACCTGCGGGGAGGCTCTCAAAGCTCTTCGTTCTTAATGGAGAGGTTTCAGCAAATGACTAATCACCACTGCGGCTGTTTGGTGAACTCGATTGGGACGAATGGTTGTCCCTCCGTCAGTGCGGTGGGGTTAGTAGAGTTGTTCGTCCGGAATACCCATGGTGCAAAGCAAAGGACTTTATCGGAAGTGATCCTCTGTATATCAACACATTAGCAAGTTACCATAGTTCAGTTTGATAAATTGAGTTTGGAGTCGCATGGTCGTTTCACCCGCAGCTGAAGGCGAGGTGGAGCGGCACCGGTGAGTTCCTCGCCTTCAGCTGCGGGTGTAACGAGCGAAGCCTTCGAGAGGTTTTTCGGGCAGGATAATCAAATCGAATTCTAATTTTGAATCAGATTGGTCAAATACAAGACGGGTGGCTTTCTAAAATAAGTGCAAGTCCCAGAATCAACTGATTCATCTCTTGATGTTACACGATGGTTCGCTTCGATGAAGATGGTCTCGATACCGAGGGAAGTGTCTGATGGATCGACTTGTTCGTATATAGTCACTTGGGGGTAAACGTCTCGCAACATCAGGGTTGTAGTTCAAGAGTTCATCAAAAGAGTATTTCTATGGGTATTAGCATGATGGTTTCTTCTGAGTCGCGGTGGGTTGTCTTAGTAACTATTCTTGGGCTAGGGATTGTGCTTTGCAATCCAATGTCAATTGCGGCACAGGAGGACGTAAATGGGTTGCCGCTCCTGGTTCAGGAGGATTTCGAAAAGGACGTCAGTCGGTGGGAAACGACGGATGCGACGTCGTGGGAGCGACTGGATCGAGATGGGAATCATTCGTTTGGGAATAATAAACGGATCAGCAATTATCAGCCCAAGGTGCGTAGCCCGCACAACATTGCGCTGCTGCGCGATGTGAAGGTCGGTGACTTTACACTGGTCTTCAAAGTACGCAGTACGCAAGACACAGGTGGCCATCGCGATTGCTGCATCTTCTTCGGTCATCAAGACTCGGAACACTTTTATTACATCCACTTGGGTGCCAAGCCTGATCCGGCAAGCGGCCAAGTGATGATCGTAAACGGGGAACCGCGCAAGCCGATCACTGAAAATAAAAAAGAAGTGCCCTGGGATGATAAGTGGCATACCGTCAAAGTCGTTCGCAATTTGGCGAACGGTTCGATCGAAGTCTACTTCGACGACATGAAAACGCCTCACATGACCGCCAACGATAAGACGTTCGGTGCCGGTCGCATCGGCATCGGTTCCTTCGATGATATGAATGAATTCGATGACATTCGATTGTATGCCGCCAACGATAAGGTCGTTTCGAAGTCACCGCCAGCCGAAGCGAAGAAGCCACCCGCGCGACCTGAACCAACGGTCAAAGATTATGCGTATGGCACTGCTTCGGAACGCCAGAAGTTTGATTTCTGGAAAGCCGAATCATCATTGCCAACACCGGTGGTTCTGTTGATTCATGGTGGAGGTTGGGTCAACGGTGACAAGACAGGATACGGAAATTCAGCGATTAAAGGTTATCTGCAAGCTGGCATTTCAGTAGCCGCTGTGAACTACCGCTTCATTGCGCAGGCGATGGAGCAGAATGTAAGTCCGCCTGTCAAAGCGCCACTGGAAGATGCCGCTCGAGCTTTGCAAACGATTCGATCCAAAGCAAAGGAATGGAACATTGATCCGGCACGTATCGGCGCGACCGGCGGTTCAGCGGGTGCGTGCACATCGCTGTGGCTTGCTCTGCATGATGACCTCGCGAACCCTAACAGCGACGATCCGATCGCAAGAGAATCGAGCAAACTGCAATGCGCCGCCGTCACCGGGGCGCAAACTTCGCTGGATCCAACTCAGTTGCGCGAGTGGATGTCCAACGCGATCTACGGCGGCCATGCTTTCGGATTTGCACAGAAAGGGCGATCGCGCGCGGAGGAGTTTGAGCTGCTGATGAAAAATCGAGATGAGGTGAAGCATTGGTTCGCAGAATACTCGCCTATCGAACTGGTGAATGCTGGTGATCCACCGATCTTTTTGGAGTATCCCAATCAAAAAACTCCACCGGTTGTCGGAGGCAAAGAGCCCGATCCAACTCATTCAGCTATTTATGGAATTAAGCTGGTCGAAAAATGCAAAGAGGCTGGAGTGACCTGCGAGTTGGTTTACCCAGGTTACACGAACTCTGATTTCAAAAATGCCTCCGAGTTTTTGATCCATCATTTAAAGAAGGACAAGTAGGTTGCATGAGATCGGCGACAATCCATCCGCACATTTTCGCCGATCAGCATCCCCGCCGACGAAATGCACCGTGGTGTGGATGTGTTGGTGAAATAGCCGTTTGCCGTTGGGAAATCGCGGAAACGGCGTGTTGCGCATGTCGCGGTGCTTTCGGTTGGAATGAGTGTTAATACGCGAACCGTATGAACGCAGGGAAATGGGTTTTTCGGGGCGACAAGCTGACACTCCCTACTAGGCTAGTAGGTGAAATAGCCGTTTGCCGATTGGGGAATCGCGGCAACGGCGTGTTGCGCCTGTCGCGGTGCCTTCGGTTGGCATGCGTGTTATTACGCGAACCGTATGTACCCAGAGAAATGGGTTTTTCGGGGCGACAAGCTTACACGCCCTACTATGCTAGGCAATCACCTCGTTTACCAATTTGCCGGCGACGTCGGTGAGACGATAGTCGCGGCCAGCGTGACGGTAGGTCAATCGCTCGTGATCGAGCCCAAGCAGATGCAGCATTGTGGCATGTAGGTCATGTGTGTGAACCGCTCCTTCGGCCGGAAGAATTCCGTATTCATCCGACTTGCCATGCACATAGCCCCCCTTCACTCCACCACCCGCCATCCAAGAGGTAAAAACCAAATTATGATGCTCGCGTCCCGGATGATTCACATCTTGATGAAAAGCTGTACGTCCGAACTCAGAGGTCCATACGACCAGCGTACGCTCCAGCAAGCCTCGCTGCTTGAGATCTTGTATCAAGCCAGCAATCGGACGATCGATCGCTTTCGCTAAGCGAGCATGATCTTCCATGTTGCCATGCGAATCCCAGTTGTTGCTGGAGCCAACATCGATCAATTCAATAAATCGCACTCCACGTTCCGACAACCGCCGTGCCACAAGACACTGCCAGCCAAACCCGGTGGTCGCGCCGCGATCGATGCCATAAAGATCTAGCGTGTTTTGAGTCTCGTCGGAGAAGTCAAAAACCTCAGGTGCTTCACGCTGCATTCCATACGCTGTCTCAAACGATCGAATGCGTGCTTCGAGCGCCGCATCGGAGGAGCGTGTCATAAAGTGTTTTCTGTTTACCGAATTTAGAAAGTTCAATTCCATTCGCTGCAGATCTTGATCAGCCATTTGCGGGACCAAATTCGGGAGTGGTTCTTTACCAGGAATCACTTGTGTTCCCTGATGGCAGCCAGGAAGAAAGTCACTGCCCCAAGTCTGCGCTCCGGCATAGGGAGCTGCTGGGGCAACGACCATGAAGGAGGGGAGATTCCGGTTCTCGGTACCTAATCCATACGATACCCATGCCCCGGCGCTGGGGCGAGCAAACTGCGCCGAACCGGTGTGGGCTGCCAAAGTTGCCTTATCGTGGCCATCACTGTCGCAGTGCATCGCATTGAGAAGACACAAATCGTCGATAACCGAGCCGAGGTGAGGAAATAGGTCGCTGACCCAAATCCCATTGCTGCCGTAAGGTCTAAATTTCCATCGCGGTTTGGTTAAAAACCGTTCGAACTTTCCCGGTTTATTCAGCCACCTAGAGGCCGTAAACGACTTACCATGATCGGCGAAGAGTTTCGGTTTGTAATCGAACGTATCGACTTGCGATACTCCTCCGGTCGAGTAGATGAAAATTACGCGATCTGCTTTCGCAGCGTAATGACCGTTCTTCGCAGCTAAAGGATCTCCATCGGCAAAAGCTTTGTCCTGCAACATCCCAGCCAAGGCGAGCATGCCAAAGCCACCCGACGCCTCGCGCAGCCACTGGCGGCGGGTGCCGAGTTTCGCTTGGTCATTGCATCTGAACATGGTTGGTATTCTCAGTTTGGTAATGTTTTTAATCGACATACAAGAACGCATTGCTCGTCATTAGTATTCGAGCCAACGCACTCCATGCTTCCGCTTCGGCGTCGAGCGCCGCATTATTTTGACTCAACAATCGTTGGCGATACTGTTCCATGAAGGAGATCGCTTGTTCGACTTCAGAAGATTCCGCTCTTTGTCCGGTCACAGATTCGATAGCATGTTGAACGCGAGTCGTGGGATCATCGGAGCTCGCTAGGATTTGCTTTGCAAAGGTTTTAGCTTGCTCATGAACAAAAGGAGAGTTCATTAAAAAGAGCGTTTGGTTAGGGGTGATTGTGGGTTGACGTTCGGCGGTGCTGATATTTGGATCAGCGCCGTCAAAGAGAGCAAGATAAGGATGTCGTCGATTTCGTTGCGACATCAGGTAGACGCTACGATGCGATGATTCATAGGTTGCATAGAACGGGTTGTGTATAGTAAAGGCCCAAGTATCAACCGGAGGAAAGGGATGTTGGCCTGGCCGTTTGCGATCCAGTTGACCGCTAAGGAAGAGTAGCGAGTCGCGGATGGATTCAGCATCGAGAGGGCGGCGAGTGTATCGCCATAGTTGTCGGTTCGATGGGTCGATTTGGAGGGCTTCCGGTTGATCCTCGGAAGATCGCTGGTACGTTTCCGATAGCATAATGATTCGATGGAGTTTCTTTAGCGACCATCCGGAATCAATGAGCTGGTTGGCTAGCCAGTCGAGCAATTGAGGATGTTGGGGTAGATCGCCTCTGAGTCCAAAGTCGCTTGAGGTCGAAACGATTCCCTCACCAAAATGCCATTCCCACACACGATTGACGAAGACTCGGGCTGTCAGTGGATTATTGTTATCTGATAGCCACTGTGCCAATTGTAAGCGTCCGCTGCCACGTTCATCTTTGGGAACCTCAGCCCCTCCGAGGATGGTTAAATTACGACGAGGAACTTCATCTCCTAATTTGTCCGGTTCGCCCCGTTTTTGAATTCTTGCATTGCGAGCCGTTCCTTCGCTGACACCATAAGCCACCTCGTAGGGACGTTTATTCGCTTCGCTATCTTTAAGCTTTTGCAGCTCGGCGATACGAGCTTCCAATTGCTTGACTTGTTCGGTCGCCACGGACGATGGTGGGTCGGAGGAAGGCGTAATCGTGTCGAGTGGAGCAAAGGGTTGGAGACTAAGTGCGATATTGTCGAGATCTCTTTCACATGCTTTGCCGGGAATATGCCCTATGGCATCGCAGATAAAGGTGTCGATGATGCCATCCCAATTAGGCGATAATTGAAGCTGATTGAATTCCGTACGAGAATCTTGAGTGCCGACCCAGCCACCATAGGTTTTATGTTGACCGTCAATAGAGATCTGCAGTGTGTACCATTTTCCTGGTTCAAGTTTTTGGATGACCTTCCATGCCGTTCCATCCTTGAGGGCCAATTCATTCTGCGTAACGCTGCATTCGAGTGCTTGTGAGGCTATGACGCCGCGGCCCAGATAGAAACGATAAGCGCCGAGATGTTCCGATGGGCCAACACTCCGAAAGTCAATCGAGAAGTGGATCTTGTTTTCTGGGGTCGATGTTTGACGTTGCTCAAAGACATAGCGAACCCCTTCATTCGGTTGACCCGAACCGACGCGCACGCCTTTGTTTCCGGCGGGATGGATATGCTGGAAGGGACTTTGAGCTTCAGCAAGCACGGAGTTGGGACCTGCTGACAACCATTTGCCGTCAGGCGGTTTACCGATGGTTTGAAGCTCTAGGTCGAGGTCGATACCGCCAGCGCGAAAGCCGGGCGTGTTTCTTGCGAGTTCCAGTTTCGCTTCCTGTAACTGGCTATCGATCCGCGAGATCGCGGCCGCGTGTTGCTGGTCTAGGGTAGCTGCCGTAGCTGGGGGGACGAGCGGAGGAAACGCTGTGGGGCGTTTATGTTCTTCGCCGCCGGGAAATGCCCAAGTCGTACTTTGTAAAATTCCGTACCAAGCGTAATAGTCGGCCATGGTGATCGGTTCGTATTTGTGGTCGTGACATCGAGCACAGCCAACGGAGAGACCCAATATCGATCGTCCTATGGAGTCAATGGCATCAGCGAGATCAAGATGTTGGAAGTCGCTGTTGGGAGCATAGCCGTATCGTTTTCCGATCGCCATAAAACCAGTTGCTGTAACACCAGCGGCGTAGTTGGTTGGATCATCGGGATTGGCAAGAAGATCACCGGCGATTTGCTGCTTAAGGAAATCGTTAATGGGTTTGTCGCTGTTGATCGCATCGATAACCCAGTCACGATACTTGTAAGCTTCCCGGACAGGATAATCTGAGCCATCGCCAGCGGTGTCGGCATAGCGAGCGACATCGAGCCAATGTCGTCCCCAGCGTTCACCGTAGGAGGGTGAGTCGAATAGCCGGTCGATGACTCGGGCAAAAGCTTCAGGGCTTGAGTCGTTTTCGAATGCTTCGATTTCCGATGGGGTTGGAGGTAAGCCCGTAAGGTCAAAAGTAGCACGGCGAATTAGGGTTCGTTTATCGGCGCGGCTATTGGGACTTAGGCCAAGTTGTGTTTGGCTGTGAACCAGAAAGCGATCGATTGGAGAGGATAGATGGTTGAGTTCTGGGGAATCGGGAGGCGAAGTCTTGGCGAGCGGTTGAAGAGACCACCAGTTGCGAGCCTGTTGGATGGAGACTCCTCCGATTTGTTCTTCGGCGCTGCGGGGATCTACTGCTCCGCGTCTTACCCATTCGACGAGTGCTTCGATTTGGTCCGGCTTAAGTTTTCCTCCGGCTTCTTGGGGAGGCATTTGTAAAGCATCATCGTGATAGAGAACCGCTCGCACGAGCAAGCTTGAGTCGGGGTTGCCTGGCGAGATCGCCTCTCCGCTGTCACCACCTTTCATCCAAGCATCTCGGCTATCGAGCGCTAAGCCCCCATTGGTTTTGCCTGATCCGGAAGAATGGCACTTAAGGCAATGATCGATCAGGAGAGGTCGAATTTTATTTTCAAAGAAGCTGATGTCATCCGGCTGCTGCGATGCAACGTGTGAGCCGAATGAGAGGAGCATAATAAAGAGTGTTAATGCAAATCGAGACGAACAGCTCTGCACAGACTGCGTCCGTAACGGTGATGGAATGATTCGGTAAATCATACTTATCATAAATCCATCCCACTATGGCAGTAAAAATTTTGACGTCAGCAGGACTCGCAACGTAAAGGAAGCGTGCGTTTGAAGCGTTTACTGTCTTCCACCTTCGCAGCACGTTTCACAGATGGTGTGACAGCGAGTGCATTGGGCCTTGCCGCGAATCTCCATCGTCTCAGCTCCGCATACGGGGCAGATGCAGCGATTAGCGCGTTGTTCCGTTTCTTTTTTATCTTTGTTTTCGGCAGGTTTTTGTTGCATAGACTTCCTTTCCTTAGGGGGCGTTCCGACTACTCTTCTATTGTACCGCGAAATAATTGCGATGCGATAGATGTAGGGTGGATGCGGTCGGCGAAAATCGATCCGTGCATTATCGCCAATCAGCATTCCCGCCGACGAAATACAACGTGGTGTGGACGTGTAGGTGAAATGGCCGTATGCCGATGGTGGATCGCGCAAACGGTGTGTTGCGCATGTCGCGGGGCATCCGGTTGGAGACTTGTGGGATTGGTGTGGCTGTAAGGATTCCGGGATGCGTGAGTTGTGGGGCGACATGCTGACACGCCCTACTAGACTACATCATTTTTTCAAGCGAGCGGCGAGGGCGGCTTGGCGGCGAGATTCGATGGCATCGCCAATTTCGGCAGCAAGCGCTGGTGAACGATTCAGGAGGCTATCGATTTCCTTGTTATCAAAGACGAGGATCTTGAGATCTTCGGAGGCAACGATCGAAATGTCTGCGCTTGATGCGCCGGTTGAAAGTTGATCGCCGAAGCATTCGCCAGGTCCTAGTTCACCAATTTCGATCGGCTTGCCATGTCCATCGGGAGCCAACATAACTGCATGTCCCTTGGTGATCAACGCAAATCCTTCGAAAGCGGTTCCCACCTTTTGGATAACTTCATTTTTGCCGTATTCGATGATGCGCGGCTGTTGATCGCTTTCTTCACGAACAGCCGATTTGAAGCGAGTATGTTGTTGGATCAATTCCGCTGCGGTCGGTGCAGGCGGACTTGGGCTTTCACCTGGGCCATACTCCAACGCAGTGGGGAAAGGAATATTGAGTCCTGCGCGGCGAGTGACGTACCAGATGCGAGTCATAATACGATCGCGGACAATACCTAATTCCTCCTGGCTAGCGACAGAAAAAATGAGTCGATAGATCACGGAGAAGTCCGCGTAGTTGACGGTCCTAACAGCGGGTGGAGGATCTTTCAGCACGCCTTCTGTCGAGGAAAGTAACTCGAGCATTACTTCCTTCACGCGATTAGGTGGATCATCGTAGCTGTATCCCATCTCAATCACTTCGGTTCGAACCAGCGTAGGGCGTGATAGGTTGCTGAAAGTGCTTTTGTAGAGTGAAACGTTGGGAACTACATGCAGCTCGCGCGTTGTAGTTTCGATGTGGACACTTCGCCAATTGATCTCGATGACTTTGCCAGTGATTCCTTCGGCGTTGATCCAGTCGCCAACTTTCAGTGGTCTTTCGAAAAGCAGCATCAAGCCTGAGACGATATTGCCTAGCGGTTCTTGTAGCGCGAGACCAATCACGACCGAGCCAAGGCCCAGAGCGGTTAAAGCACCACCGATGTCACCATCCCAAACGCGATAGTAGATCACCATAGCACCGAGCCCAACGAGTAGGCTTCGTACTAAGTCGCGAAACAGTTTGGGGACTCGTTCACGTACAGACGTGCTTACTGCAATTCCAAAGATCAGTTCGTTGACCACACCCAGGAGAGCATACAGCAATGTGATCCAAAAAATCGATTCGACCACTCTGACTGCAGTGCTCGATTCGGGCAGTTCCAAGACGAATTTTAGAAAGATCCACAATGCCAAGCTTGGAAGTACGAGAGTCCGGATCGTACGCAAAATCCGCTCATAAGGGAGTGACTTGCGTTGGCAGTAGTTAATGATTTCGGTTAGGACAAGTAGTAAAATGGGAAAGCCAATGGCCAAGCCGATGGCTGGCCACAGGATCGGGTTATCTATTTTGAAATAGTCTGTCATGGCATAGTCTCCTGGGACGAAGCTTTCGATTAACCCGTCACCTGCCATGCTTCGACCGGCGGCTTGCCTTCGATATCGATTCGCATGGGACCACTAAAGACAAACTGTTCTCCTAGGCGTTCTCGAACGACTGAGGTTACTTTGATGGCCGAGTCTTTACCGACCGCTAGTTTCTTAGCGATCGATACGGTGTCACCCCAAAGATCGTATAAGAATTTTCTTCTTCCTACGACACCGCCGACAACTGGCCCTGAGTTTACTCCGGCGGTCAAAGCGATATCGGTTTGATGCTCACGATTGAAGACACTTACGATCCTTGCCATTTCCTGGCCGAATTGTACGACGCGGCGAGCATGATCGGGACGCGTCACGGATAGGCCACAGACTGCCAGATAGGATCCACCGATGGTTTTGACTTTCTCAATCCCAAATTTCTCTCCCGCTTCATCGAAACTGGTGATTAGATCGCCAAGCAGCGATAGCGATTTCGCTTCTCCTATCCTTGTGCTGAGTTCTTCCATTCCAACAAGTTCTGCAAACATCACTGAGACGTCTGAGAACATGCGGCTTGCTTTTTCGTCCCCTTCCTGACGCTGCGCGACGGCGGAGGCGGGAAGAATGCTCAGCAAAAGGTTCTGATTTTCTTGCACCTGCGTTTCAAGTTCTTCTTTCTGCTTGCGAATGCTGTCGGACATTTCATTAAAAACGCGACCGAGTTCGCCGAATTCATCTTTACCGGCCAGGTTGACTCGCACATCGGATTCGCCTGCGCCGATTCGCCTTGCGCCCTCGGTTAGGATTCGAAGTGGCCGAGTTAGAAGATAGGAAAATCCAAGTGCCATCAGCGTAACGGCGATTGCCATGCCGCTGGCTACTACCAGAACCGTGCGTCCGAATTCACGAATGGGCCGATACGCTTCTTCGGTATCCATTTCGGCGATCACTGCCCAGCGAAGTGAGTCCAATTCAAGGGGGCCATAGGCGCTAAGAACTTCTTCACCGCGATAATCGGTGACGACGGTGATTCCCTCTTTCCCTTTAAACGCTTCATCGACACTTTCTGTTTTGACAGGTAGGACGCACATGACATTGCCCTGTCGTTCTACCTGATCAACCACGGCGCTGTTCATGCCGTTGTCGCGAAGGACTTGGACGAAAGCTTTAGGATCATTGATCATAAAACGAGAGCGACTGCGCATCGTGCGATCAGGTCCGACGAGGTAGCATTCGCCCGTTTCCCCTAAGCCTTCTTCCTTCCACTTCTTGTCACCTGTCAGCACTTTATTGAAATCGTCGATCGGAAATTGAAGTGCTAGGAGGCCAATCATTTGAGAACCATCGAAAATGGGGCTGATGGCAAAGCCCATAGGGCGACCGAAATTGGGGCGATAGGATTCAAAGTCGGCGATTTTGAAATCGTCGCGATCTTTGGAGTTGCTTATCGTGCGAACCTTATCGGCTAATAATGTATTCGAGTACGGACCGTTTTGGAGATTGGTTCCGAACTCGCTTGTCTTCCGATAATTGTAGACGATGTCAAGCGTATCTGGGTCGATCAGTAGGACATCTTCGAAACCGAAGATGTCAACAATTCTGTCGAAAGACTTGTGAAACTCCTCGTGTACTTTCCCGTAGCTCGACTTATCGGTTTCCGATACCTCTAAGTCATTCATCTTCAGATAAGGATGTGGGTTTTTAACTAGATAATGATATTGAAGATATTGCTCGACGGGTGTCGACGGTAGGTACATTTCCAAAACGGGTTCCGCAGAAAGCGTTTTCGCGAGTTCTGGCAGGAATTTCTTGGCATAGAATTCTTCGAGAGCCTTCTTCTGTTCGGGCGAAACGGTTTCATTTTTAAGTTCTTGATAGGCTGTCTTAAAGGCTTTCATCCCGGAGATAGCTATCTTGCTATCTGACATAGATATGACTTGGTTGCGCAGCGAGTCGAGCATCGCCCTGAGAGTTGTTGTTTTAGCGACACGAGTGCCTTGTAAGCTATCGGCAACAGCAGCACGCAGAGCGGCTTGGGCGGAGTAATACCCGATTCCTGCCATGATGGCGATCGACAAAAGGCTGACCAACAGCAACAACAGAATCATTTTAGATTGAATACTAAGCCGACTCAGTCCAAACATTTGCTACCTGTCCTCAATCAAATCTACTTGTAAAACACTCTGCCGATCTCGAACGGCAACTCAGCATGCCAGTTTAGGCATCGACTTGCATTATCGTAATTCATCGAATCGATTGTATCGACAATGCGGACTGTTCCCGGATTATAAGAGTAATCGTAGTTAGGGGAGTCGATTCGGGAACGTCTCGCGTACTGCGAATATAGCTTTAGGTTAGTGAATTTAGCAGGCGAGCAAGGGTGCTTCCGGTATTAATCTGCGGAGGTTTGTGGTTTTTCGGGGAGTCATATCGGTTTTGTGCAAAGAAAAGTGTAGGTTGGCAAGGGGTATCGCTACTTTTTTGAGGTTACGGTTCGAAACGATTGCAAATCGAAAGGATGGCGATTTGAGTAGCCGCCTTGGTTCCAACTTAGTAAATCGGTCCGTTTGGCTACTTCGATAACTGGCTCGTTTGACGTCCAGCGCGAACTTAAGGCAGGTTGGGGTTAGGAAGCGGGGGCGTGATGGCTCGTTGCGCGAGGCATCTTGAGAAAAACGGCGGTTATCCATTTCACGAAATGACATGCCGATGATTCACTTTGTCACAACTTTACTTTTGTTTTTTGCCGCGGTGCTTTATTCGTCGGTCGGGCATGCAGGTGCTTCAGGGTATTTGGCGGTAATGAGCTTATTTGGTATCGCCCCGGAAGTGATGAAACCGACAGCCTTGGTTTTGAATATCGCAGTCGCTTCGTTGGCAACCTATAAGTTTTATCGCGCTGGATTTTTTCAGTGGCGATTATTCTGGCCGTTTGCTGTCTGTTCCATTCCGCTAGCGTATCTAGGAGGCGCGATGGATCTACCGGCAATCTATTACAAACCGCTGCTGGGCAGCGTATTGTTGTTGGCTGCTGCTCGATTGATATTTGGCAAGCGGGATTATTCCGAGATTGATGGTTCAGCGTTACCGATTCCGGTGGCGCTCGGACTCGGTGGAGTTATTGGTTTTCTTTCAGGACTGACAGGTGTCGGAGGTGGGATCTTTTTAAGTCCTCTTTTGCTGTTTTCAGGTTGGGCTTCGATGCGTCAAGCATCGGGAGTTACTGCAGCATTCATCCTTGTCAATTCGATCGCGGGGCTGCTTGGTAACTTTCAAAGTATCGACCGCGTGCCTTTCGACGCTGTGTGGTGGTTAGCGGCCGCAGTATTAGGAGGCTGGATCGGATCAGAGCTTGGTGCCAAGCGACTAAAGATCCCGCTCATCAAAGCACTGTTGGGGATGGTGCTAGTGATTGCTGGACTCAAGATGATCCTCACTTAACTTGCGCTAGGTGATCGAGTGTTTGGAAGGATCCTAAGCGTGAGTTTTAGGCGTAAGAAAAATTCGTATTCGCTTGTTATGCCGCCGCTTTGAGATTTCGCCGTCGAGGTTTGATTCTTGGGAAAGCGAGAAGAATTGGTTCTGGTTGCTCAGGCTGTTGCTGTGTGGGGATTGTGATTGTCGCGCCGATATGTGTTTTCGCATCAACCAGCCAGCGAACGAGGTTGTTGGAGTCGGTCAATTTGAACTCTGTCCATATTGTTTCTTGATTGGCCCAGGCGATGTGCAAAGTTAGCAAATCGAGGATCTCTGGGTGGTCGAAGTAGGAAGTGTGGATTAATTCCTTGCCAGAGATTTGCGATCCTAGTTGTTCTAGGCCGGCAGCAAATGAAGGGGTGGCTAGAAGTTTTCGAAACGTTGCTGCAGCTCCGCTGGCGTGTGTGTTAGCGTAACTGACCAATTGATTGTTGAGTGGTTCAGGAATCGCAGGAAATAATTCGTCTCCGCTGGAGTGTAGTGGCGAAGGTGAGACTCTGACGACTTCAGCAGCGGGACGGTTATTACCTTGAGCTTTTTTGATCACGATGGAACGCACCAGGCGATCGAGTAGTGGTTGGATCCCCGTATTATAAATTGGAGTGATCAACCAGTAGTAGGGTCGTGATATCAGCATAAGATAATCGGACGCGAGGACTGGCTCGCGAATCATCAGCCTTGAAACAAAGGAAACCGTAAGGTCTAGTGTGGCTCGCAGGCCGTTGATCGCTTCGTCGTCTTTAGACCAGATTCCTAGCCATCGCTTTCCGTACATGTCAAACGTCTTGTCCTCGAGGAGATGTTCTCCCTTAAGGCGAAACGATTCCATAACGGGCGTGATGAGGAAGATAACGATATTCAAGAGAACGTAGATAAAAAGTAGGGCAACAACAATGAAGAGCCAGCCTTCGTAGTGGCTAAAGAACTCTGATAGTGTTACTGGTTTGTCTGTTGAAAATCGGCCTATCTGAAGACCAGTGCTGGTAGCTTGTATCGGCTCGCCAAGTTGCTTGAGTAACCAAAGAACCGGGGTATCCCAAAGCGTAATCTCCTTGATCTGTTTAGCTGCTGAACCATTGAGCCAGGTGCTACTGGATGGAGCTAAAAAGATGCGAAGGATTTTTCCTGAGGTGGTTAGCACCGGTTTAATGAGGATAAGTGCAAGTACGATGCTGAGTAGGTTGCTTAGTCCATTTCCCATGCGTGTGCGTACATGAAGAAAGGGGGTGCCGATCGTTGCCCAGCTGCGCATGGCAAGAAGAGGAGTGCGTCGCAAGATACTCATGCGAAGTGTGTGCCATATAACCGAGCCACCGTGGCTGTGACCGATTAGATGATAGGGACGCCCCGATTGTTCGAGGTCTTGTAGATATTCTAGTAGATCGCCGGCAGCCTTGATGCGTTCACGTTCACTGTTTTCACCGGACCAATGGAAAACATGGCCCTCGGCTGGTAGCTTCACATTCCCCGGGAGTCGCTTTTCGAGTTCGTCGGCTGTGCGACTTCCCAACTGCCACCAATGATGACCAACATCGCTGGTACTGTCACTGAAGGTGCCATGCACCAATACGACAGTTTGTTCAGTGGGGCTGGAGTTCGTTTCCATACGTGGTGAGGATTCCATCGCGATCAGTTTTTTATCGTTGATGCCGAGGCTCTGTGATTTACTCGGGAAGCAGCTTACGTCTGTATTGCACCAGCTTGGACCATCTAAAAAATCCGCGGCTCTGTCTATGGCAAAAACCGACTTCTTGAGTAGAAGTTGGCATCTTTGGGTTTAGTGACGAAGATACACGGTGAGGTGGCAAAAGTAGTTGCCGTATGGCTAAAGGTTAGTTAGGGAGGATAGGTATTTTTTTACCCCTCCTACTGATGGCGTGTAACGCGGGTAAAATCGAAAGGTTGGTGGCAATCGTTTCCTAGGAGAGCAATGCTGGATACAGCGTTATCTTCTTGTGCTGAGCAATAGCTAAAATCGTCTCCAAGAGAGTCTGAGTAAACGATAGGAATTTCAAGTTTGTCGAGCAGTGGCGTGGCGAGAGAATGAATACGGCGAATTTGATCACGATAGCGTCGATACCAGTGGCGGTGTCGTTTTGGGAGCATGCATCGCTGTGGTCGATTCGCCTGTCGCTATTGTCCATGGTGATTGCCCTAGCGATGCAGCTTAGGGGCTTGCGAGCGGTCGATCGCAGAGTGGTTTCGATTTGGTTTCTGGGATCGCTGTTAGCGCTCGGGCACAGCATTGGATCGTTGCTGACATTTCATCATGGTAGTCAAGCGGATGCTGTGGCATCGACCGCTGAGCAAACTCGCGAATTGCTGGGATTTGCTTTCGGAGCGGGGCTGTATGTCAATTACGTTTTCGTGCTTGTTTGGATAATCGATGCGAGTTTTAGGATGATCGCACCAGGACGCTATGAGCGTCTACCAGCCTTTTATTACCAGTGCGTGAATTGTTTTCTGATCTTCATTGCTTTCAACGGTGCCATCGTATTCAAGGCGGGAATTGTCCGTTGGATTGGTTGCGGTTGCTGTGCCCTGCTCGTGTATTTATGGTGGGATCAAAAGCTACTTTTTGGGGGAGCTGAAATTCAAAAAAAGAGAAAAATGTGATGTGGAGCGGCGATTTTCAGATACATCGGCAAATCTCTGTAGTAGCCCCGGTCTTGGTGACTTCGGGCAATTTGTCAGCAGTTGAGTATCTGTCATTACCACTCACAAGGATTTTAAAAAGCGAGAATTGTTGATGCAGAAAAAATCAGACAGCTGCGACTTTTACCGTACACTACAAAGCTTATCAATTCGATCGTGTAAAGAAGAAGGAATGGAATGATTGAGCTTAGTAGTTTCTTCTCCAAAGAGAGTATTGTTGCCAATAGCGGCTTCAATCGTTGGCGTGTGCCGCCGGCATCGGTTGCGATTCATCTTTGCATCGGCTCGGTCTATGCCTGGAGTATTTTTAATCCGGCGCTCATTCGAGTTCAGGGAGTGGTCGCGAGTGCTGGTGAAGATTGGACGTTGTCGCAAGTTGTTTGGGTCTTCACTGTTGCGATCGTATTCTTAGGATTGTCGGCAGCCTTTGCGGGAAAGTGGTTGGAGCGTGTCGGCCCGCGAACTGTGGGAATCGTATCTGGATTAAGTTGGGGATCAGGATTATTGCTAGGTGCTTTCGGCATTTGGATGCACCAATTGTGGCTGTTGTACGTTGGCTATGGCGTACTAGGCGGGATAGGGTTAGGGCTTGGTTATGTATCACCGGTGAGCACACTGATTCGTTGGTTTCCAGACCGACGTGGTATGGCAGCCGGATTAGCCATCATGGGATTCGGTGGCGGCGCGATGGTTGGTGCGCCGATTCAAGAATGGCTGATGAAAAAGAATTACGTAGCGCCGCAATATCTTGGCAAAGCGGATTCAGTTGAGTTGTCCACGGAGCAGGGAAAGCGTTGGGCGCGTGTTGGGGATCAAACGAGAGAGGTGGTTGTTGTTGGCGAAAAGGAAATCGCCAGCTTGTCTCTTTCCGTTGTGCCGGGCGTTTATGTCGTAGGCACAGGTAGCTGCGGAGTAGGCGAGACGTTTTTCATTCTCGGTATCGCGCACATGATTGTCATTTTAGGCGCTGCGATGCTCTATCGAATTCCACCAAAGGATTGGAAGCCTGCGGGGTGGGATTCTCAGCAAGCAGCAGCGAGTTCACGGTTGATTCGGCAAGGTGAGAGTATTGATCCGGACCAAGCGATTCGTACGCCTCAATTCTATCTCTTGTGGATCATGCTCTGCTTTAACGTGACCGCTGGTATCGGTGTCTTGGGCGTGGCTAAAACGATGTTGACTGAGATTTTCGGTTCGGCATTACCAACAATTGTGACAGGATCTTTTGCTGCAACTTTTGTTTTAATGACAAGTACGTTCAACATGGTCGGCCGATTTTTCTGGGCAACGATATCCGACAAGATTGGACGCAAGAATACCTACGCACTGTTCTTCTCGGTTGGTTGTATTCTCTACTGTTTGATACCTTGGATCGCTTGGCAGGTGAATGCGGTACCTAGTGTTATTTGGTTGGTCGCATTCTACGTGGTTACGATGTTGATCTTTACGATGTATGGAGGCGGCTTCGCGACGATACCGGCGTATTTGGCCGATCTTTTTGGAACGCAGTATGTAGGGGCCATACATGGTCGACTTTTAACTGCCTGGAGCGTTGCTGGTGTGATTGGGCCGTGGGCTATTACCGCGCTGCGCGAGAATGCGAGCCGAGGAGCGATCAACGATTTAGCGAAGAAGGTGTCTTCGACCGAATTCGAGAAAGCCTTTGGGGCGCCCCTAATCGAGTTGCCGTCGCTGATTGAGAAGAAAACGGTAACCATCCCGAGGTTGCTTGAGATCGCGCCGGGTGGGACTGCAGATCCCTCGACAAACCTTTACAACACGACCATGTTCTTAATGGCAGCGCTACTGCTCATCGCATTCTTTGCCAATGCATGCGTTCGACCGGTGCGAGATAGGGGGGAAAGGTGACTACCGATAACGCGACGCGGCGAGTTGTTTCCCCGTCATTGCCCTTACCTGAGATGGCTAGAGCATAGTTTCTAGGCCTCGCCGCGCGAACGTTGGTGAAATCATATAATTTTGATAAAGCGAATTACGATTTCTTTAAAAAGGGAAGTGGTCGAAGTTCTAATTTCTTGATCGACTGAAGATAATCAAGCACAGCTTGCGACTGTTCGCCGCCAGCCTGGGCATGGACATGAAGGCTGAAACCATGCGGGCCCTTGGCATCGATCAGTGTTGGCTGAAGCGTAAGGAAGGAGCGAACGGCGTCTAGTTGGCCCAGCATCGCTGCGCAAAAGATGTCGATACGTGCCCCTTTGCTGATGAGGTATTCGGCGATGTCGCGTCGGCCCATGTGTGATGCTCCACCAAGGGCGGTTTCAAAATCGCCACCACCCCAATCAACTGCGCCATTTAGTAAGCCCGGTTCGCGATCCAGAAGTTTCTTCACCATTTCAAACTCTGAGTGCGCGAGGATTACGAAATCCTGGAGCATTTGGCGATTGATCTGCTCCTTCTTCCATGAGGGCTTAAATTTCGGTTCGTCGTAGTCGCGCTGGAATGCGGCCTCTACTGGGCCGGTTGGCTTGGGAGCCTCTGCTTTAGGATCTTCTGCATAGGTTGAACTTCCCGAGATCAAAGCCGTTCCACCTGCCATCGCCATAAAAAATCTACGACTGAGGGTGGAAGAAAGGTTGGGCTCTTTGGATGGATGAAAAGTCATGCTTGTTGCTCCAACGAACTTAATCTCGAGATAACGGAAGTGAATGGGTATAGAGGCTCTTCTACGCCACCTCATAGTATCAGAACGACTAGTGCAATCGCCGTCTAGACGGGCAGGGAGAAACTTAGTGACTTGCCAGAGGAAACGCTTGACCAAAGCCACGCACAAATAGACCCTCTTGGGGATAGAGTTCAATCAGACGGAAGTCGGGTAATTGCCTGAGCATGACGATCGTTGGGCCGAACTTGTCCGTCATGGCATCCAGGATTTGACTCGCCCTTTCTTCCTCTCGAAGTACTTCCGTTGCTACACACTGGTAGCTGACTCGTTTTCTGGCGAAGGGATTAACCGACTCGTGTTCATCTGCCAAGAACATCAGGTGGCATTTGCGGCTCTGAAGGAGATTGCCTGTATGTTGGGCCAGTCCACTGACGAGCACATAAAAACGATCTTTCCACTTTAGGTAAGGTGCGTAACTGGCGTTAGGCGTCGCATCGTTAGGAGATACTGTTGCAAGCACTGCGGTTTTGCAGGTGGAGATAAATTCGTTAGCTTCAGCAGCTAAAGAAACATCGTTTGACACTCTTGGTTCCTCGGAAAAAGCAACTGGCTGGATGATCGATCAGAAACTGAAAAGCAGGCGCAATCAGGATTCCTGCTGACGGTGATGTTTACGTTGTCAGGGGACGAAAGTTCATTCGAGTTCAGGTTATTGTCCGGTAAAGATAAGTCGCGTTTCGGCGAAGCGAGGATAGGTCCTCGCGGTATCTTTTCGACACGTTTTCTATTCAGCACTGCTTTAGGATGTGTGCCAATTTCGAGTGTTATGGGAAAGTCGTTGGTGTTGGTGAACTATTTCCGCGCCGAAGTATGATCGTGCATGATCACCCAGTGATCCCCTTCGCGTCGCCAGACGAGGCTAAAGTTACCTCCGATCGGTTCGTCTCTTTGCAGTTGCCATTGGCCGAGCATCAGCGCGGCATCCTTTCCTAGCGATTGCACTTCCAGATTGCTGAAGGATAGTTTGCCCATGGTCTTTTCGTTGGGGTAGCGAGCTTTGTAGCGATCGCGGGTTGCGTTCCAGCCACGCTGCGTCTCGCCTCCTGATGAAAATGTCAAAGATTCGCTTTTCCAGTAGGGGATCATAAACGCATCGATGTCGCCACGATTCCAGGCTTTCTCCTGCTCGTGGAGAATGTTTTCAAGGGTGGCGGCTAAGGGGACCTGTTTTTCCTCGGAGCTAGCCTTACCGGAGAAGTTTATTAGCAATCCGAATGATAGCAGCACAACTACTATCAGGGTGACACTTGTTTTGCTCATGGCTGATCTCCTGCGGGACAATGTCAAAGTGGTCGTCGCATCATATCAATCGTTGGGTCGTGGTGGGGAATCCGCAGCAACGGAATTTCCTGCCTATTGCCTTAGATCATAGCAATTGAAATTGTGCTTTGCCTTGTCGATTTTGGGCGAGTGGTAGGACTTTCGTAAGAACCGGGGATTTCGGATGGCAAAATGTTGGTGGGGCGTTTAATTTATGCATTCCTCTCAACGCCTCGACAGATAGAACAATTTATTTCGAACATACTGTTTACAGCAGGGCAATTTTTACCATGGTTGCTGAGAGTGTGCTTGCGCTCAACGAGCAGAATCTGCTAGAGCAATGGAATTGGATTCTGGAATGCTTGCGCGACGTTTTGGTGGAGTCAGGTGAAACGGAGTTGGCGCAAAGCTTACCGATGGTGAGTGACGTGCCGGCAACAACCGGATCGCTCAGTCACTCCGTTTACTTAACACAGGCTTACTCGATTGCCTTCCAGTTGCTTGGGATGGCTGAGCAAAATGCGGCGGATTTCTTTCGCAAGACGATCGAACGCAAGTCGGGCGTTGACGCGTTGCCAGCGCTTTGGGGAGATGCGCTCAAGCAGCTCAAGGAAAGTGGGTTATCATCCGAAGAGATTGCCCGACAATTGCCCAAGATGCAAGTCGAGCTGGTGTTGACAGCCCATCCAACAGAGGCGAAACGAGCCACCGTATTAGCTCATCATCGACGACTCTACGAGCGATTTCAGCAGCATCAGCAATTGATCAATCAAGATGCCTCAGGCCAAGATCCGCAGTTGGAAGAAAATGATTTTGCTGTGCGAGCTTTGTTGGCGATCCTTTGGCGAACCGGTGAAATTTATCTCGACAAGCCAGACATTCAGTCGGAACGACGCAACGTTCTCGATTATCTCACTCATGTTTTCCCAGCCGTTTTAAGACCACTGGATCAACGACTCAGGCAGGCGTGGACGGAAGTAGGTCTGGATCCTTCTGTGTTTTCCGATCCGTTGATATTCCCTAAGCTTACTTTTGGAACGTGGGTTGGCGGGGATCGCGATGGGCATCCGCTGGTGACAGCTGATGTGACTCGGCAAAGTTTGCTGGAGATGCGACGAAGCGCTTTGGGACTGATACAACGTCATTTACAACAACTGGCTCGTCTGCTAAGCCTTTCGGCTTACTGGCAACGTCCCAATCCAGAATTCTTGATGGCATTGGCGGAAGCTTCCGAGCGACTAGGTGCTGAAGGGAAGAAGGCCGTGGAAAGAAATCCCAACGAGCCATGGCGACAATTCATCAATACGATGTTAGCTCGCCTCCCAAAAATCGACTCATCGTCGGATCTCATTGAGCGCGAAACAGCGCCAGCTTATCAAAGTGCGGAAGAGTTGCTGGGTGATTTGAAATTGCTTTACGATAGTTTGGTAGCGAGTGGGCAGCGACGGCCGGCCGATTTTGCTGTTCAACCTTTGATGCGAATCGTGCAGACGTTTGGTTTTCACCTCGCAGTTCTGGATGTGCGTCAGAACAGCGCGTTTCATGATCGGGCCGTCGAACAGCTGTTGGTCGCAGCAGGTTTCACAAAGACGAACTTTTCTCAGTGGTCCGAAGAGGAACGGCTTGAATTCCTTGAAAAAGAGTTGGCTTCAAAGCGTCCTTTTGCGCGACAGGATATCTCCCTTGGTGCTGAGGCGGACGCTGTATTGTCGGCGCTCCGAGTACTCAACGAGTATCGTAAAGCTTATGGGCTAGATGGCCTGGGGGCTTTAATCGTCAGTATGACTCGCAGTGTATCGGATCTTCTGGTCGTGTACTTGCTGGCTCGTGAAGTAGGATTACTTGATGAAACAGCCCAGGGACTTGAATGTCCCCTGCCAGTGGTTCCACTGTTTGAAACGGTTGACGATTTGAAGCATAGCCCAGCGATCTATGAAGGATTCTTGCGGCATCCCATAACGGCGCGAAGCTTGGCATCGATTCAAGCGAGAAAGAAGCAGGATCATCCCATTGGTCAAGTGATGATCGGATATAGCGACAGCAATAAGGATGGTGGGATTTTGGCGAGCTTGGTGAATCTTCGTCACTCGCAAAAGCTTCTCAGTGAAGTAGCGAGGAAACAAGGCGTCCAGGTTCGGTTCTTTCATGGTCGTGGCGGTACGATCAGTCGAGGAGCTGGGCCAACCCATCGATTCATTAAGGCTTTGCCCAACGAAACGCTTGGTGGAAATCTTCGAGTCACAGAGCAGGGGGAGACGATACCACAGAAGTACGCTCATCATTCCACAGCGATTTACAACTTAGAATTATTTCTCTCCGGTGTAACTCGCAAGACACTAACCGACCGATTGGAACCTGCCAACGAGCATCCGCTGGAGGCAACGTTAACGCAGCTTTCGGATTGGGCGAGAGAGACTTATACGGAACTGTTGCACTCGGATGGCTTTGTGCAATTTTTTCGGCAAGCAACACCGATCGATGCCATCGAACAGAGTCGAATCGGTTCTCGGCCTGCAAGACGCACGGGGCAGCAAACGCTTGCGGATCTTCGCGCGATCCCCTGGGTGTTTAGTTGGGGACAAGCTCGTTTCTTTTTATCAGGATGGTATGGTGTCGGTTCGGCCTTGTTGCAGCTACAGCGAACCGATCCCGATAAGTTCAGCGAGATCATTTCCACGATGACCACCTGGGCTCCGGTGCATTATCTTATCAGCAATGTTGCAACCAGTATTGCAGCGACCGATAAAGAGATCATGCACGCTTATGCAGCGATGGTCGAGGATACATCACTACGGCAGAGATGCATGGGGCTGATCGAGTCGGAGTTGGAGTTGACTCGGGAAATGGTTGAGAAGATTTATGGTGGGCCACTAGCGGAGCGACGCCCTAATATTCAGCGAATGATGAACCTTCGCAACGCTGGCTTGCGCGTGTTGCATCAACAACAAATTGATTTGTTGCGGATGTGGCGTAGTTACCATCGGATGCAGCAGCCACAATCTGCCGAGCAACTGATTCCGCAGTTGTTGTTGACCGTCAACGCGATTGCTAGTGGCCTAGGCACAACAGGATAAAGATTCTAACCACATGTAAGAACGCGATAGGCTCTGTGCTGGCTCGGTCGAAGTGCGTCGTGCCTATTGCCACGTAGGAAAGTATTCTTTACGGCGAGTTGGGTGACTTACTTCCACTCAAAACGACCCACTCGCCCGCCTGATCCGACCGCCCAGAGGTGACCGCTAGGCGATGTTCGGATTGCGTGAAAACCATCATCAGAGACACGATTCCAGGCATCACCGTCGGTGGACGCGTCGGTACCATTGGGGCCTACAGTAATATAAATCCCTGGTTTTCCGGCAGGTTTGGCAAAAGCAACGGAGGATCGGAAACCAGAGGGTTGCTTGTTGGACAGAGTCCATGTGCGACCTCCATCGTTACTGTACGCAGCAGCGGATTCAGGGCTGGCTTCTTTTTTGTAGTCCCCTCCCACGATAATGCCACGAGGATACTGAGAGAAATCGACGGCGAAGATTCCCGAGGATTCGCCAGTGACGAGTGGTGTGTCGATACGCGACCACTTTGATGAATTGATGTTGCCGATCAACAGCGATGCATGAGGTTGTCCGGTTGCTCCACCGGTACCGAGCCAAATAAAACCATCGTCGCTGTAGGCTAGGCTGCCGTTGCTGGCGGCGAAGGCTGCTTCTGATTTGAGAGAAGCCGGACAATTGTTCTTTACAAGGTCATGCCATGAATCGCCACCATCGGTTGTGTTTACCAACAACCAAGAATCACCAATCGGATCGCTCACAGCAATGCCATCTTTTGCGGAGCGGAAAATCAAGCCATCAAAAAATGCTTGGGGGGAATCATTGCGGTAGACTTCCTTCCAACTCTTTCCACCATCTATCGTCTTGAGCAAGATAGCGGGAACACCTGCACTGGCAGCGACTGCAATTTGCGCGTCCTCGGCATAGATGCTACGGAATTCGAGCATCGGGAAAGAACCGGGAGAGCAATCGATCCAGTTCTTTCCACGATCGATCGTCTTGTAAATACTACCTTTGCCGCCGCAAAGCCAAGCGACATCGTCGTTGCAAACATAGAGTCCACGGAAACTGGTCTCGGCACGAATTGCTTGGACGTCCCATTCAATTGCTTGGGCACAAAGCGGGAGCGGAAACAAGCTGACAAGCATCAAAAACGACCATGCCATTAGTGACCTTGTTGCAGTCATCATCGATCCCGCTGTGGTGTATTTGGCCAAGTTAATACTTCGTGAACGAGAGCCGTGTAAATTGACGCAGATCTAACGAGATAATTATTGCGACCGTGGAGGTAGGGGCTACTGTTTCAGCAGAGTTCGAATTTGCTGATCAAGTTGGGCTGCTTCTTTTTCGGCATCGGCGATTGGCAAGCCTTGAGGGATCCCAGGGCGGACATGTTTTGTATGCGATAGCCAAGCAAGTTTGAGAACTTGTTGTTTCTTGTCGACTAGCTTTTTCACGCTATCTACTGTGGTTGCGTCGCTGGATGCAGCAGCGTCAAGTTTCAAGCCCCAGTAGGCCGCCAATGGCGCGGCAACAACGATTTGCCCTTCTAGATTGGGATGCACTCCATCACCGGCAAAAGTAAACGTTGGATTGGTTTTGCGTTGTTCCAAGACCGCTGTCTTCATAGCACCATGCACGTCGAGTACTTCCCAACCTTGTTTCTTCTTACCGATCAACCAGTTTGCATAAGCTTCTAGCACATCGTCGTAGCCAGCGTAGGGTTGGCGATACTCGGGTAGGCCTGCGGGAAGAAGGCGGTCCTTAATCGGTAATGCATCAAAAAAGGCAGGTGTCAGATGGATGATCTTAGCTCCACTTTTCTCGACGGCGATATGCAATCGTTCCATGCCATCTTTGAACTTTTCGAAGCGATCGTCACCGAGTGGGTAATAGATGCCATCGTTCATGCCGTAACAGGCTATGACGAGATTGGGCTTTGTAAGTTCCAAGACGCGTTGTAGTCGTTCGTGCAAATCGGGGCGAGGGAAGGCACCTCCGGCATGACCTGGCTCGGATAAGCCAGATACCGTTTCACTCGGCAAACCTAAGTTAATCAGTTCGATGTGGCTCTCAGGATGCTGCAAATAGATCGCTGTCTCGATTGCAGAGACATAGCCTCCAGCATGAGTGATGCTGTCACCGAGGAATACGACTCGTTTAACATCGGGTAGGTGATCTTCTGCCTCTGAGATACGAGTGGAGAGCAAGACCGAAATGGTCAATAAACATCCGATAGTAAATCGCTGGAGCATGTGGGCCTCGTCTGATGGGAGAGTCTTTGAGAGTGGATCAATTAACGAGCGTTATTGGTTTGGTTGAGATGGTTTGCGGTTGCGGTATCGATTTCAAGAACAGTCCCATGCCGAATACCAGCAGGTAGTTTGACCGGTACTCTTTCGAACGAAACAAAATCCTTTGTCTCGACAGCGCCGTAACCAGCTTTGTTGTATTCATCGAAGTAAATCAACCATTTGTCTTTGACTTGGATGACAGATGGTCCTTCCGCAAAAGCAACTTGGTTATCGGTGAAAGCGGGACCGACCTTACCCCACGGACCATCAACACCATTGTCTGACCAGACAACATGCAGGTTCTTGGCCGCTACTGGTTCAATCGTTTCATCTTTAACTATCATGCCGTATTTGTTTTGGTATCGAAACAAAAACGCATCGATCACGTTGAAGCCGCCATTGTAGAAAAGTTTCGTTGGAGTCCAGGTTTTGAAATCTTTGGTCATCGTGGCGTAGATGCGATGATTGAGTCCGCCGTCGCCTTTGACTTGAGTTTCTGGAAATGCTCCTACAATTGTGGTTGCCCAAATCACCACATAATTTTTTGTGGCATCATCAAAAAAGATTTCAGGAGCCCAGGTGTTGTTCGCTTTGGGCTCATCCTTATTGACTTCGATAAATTGCTGATCGGACCACTCGGTTAGGTTCTTGGAATGAGCGACACCGAAGCCTTTATCGGTCCATGAGGTTGTCCAAACCATATGGTAAAGGCCATCGGGCCCTTTGCAGATACTTGGGTCGCGAGTCAGTTTGCCGCCAACTTTCGGGACCAAGACTGGGCGACCCTGGTTTACTTCTTGCCAATTCCTCGCATCATCGCTGACTGCCAGATACACACCATCCTGACCGTTATCGCGAAAGAAACTGAAGACGTAATTGGATGAATTGTTAGCTGAGGAGTTAGGCTCTTGCGCACGACAGTAATAGCATTGACTTGCGATCATTGCCAAGCACGAGAGCACAATCGAGAGGGATCTAGAGGCGATATTGCGAGCCATGAGTTGCTATTCCTCGAAATGATACGAGCGAGTTGGTTGAGTTTTCGAGTCCAATGACTCAAGTTGTAGATCTCTCGAGATAGGTGATGCCGCGCAGTGCTGTTTTAAGTGGCCATGCAATAGCGAGTTTCCTATGGATGTGAAACCAGGTTTAGCCTAGCGACTAGTTTGTGGAGTAGACGATTCGTTTGCAATCCTGCGGAAGCAAAGAGTAACGGATTAAATTAAGTCTTTCCTGCCTGTATATTTCTCGACGGCATCGAGATTGAGTTCTAAGCCGAGGCCTGGACTGCTGGGGATGGTCAGCATCCCATCGGAATCAAGGTGCCATCCCCCTTGGGTGATTTCATCGATAAAGGGTGAGCCGGTAAGGTATTCGACATAGTCGGTGGTTGAAATGGCGGAAGCGAGATGCAGATCCGCGGCTAAACCGACAGCCGTATTCCAACCGTGCGGAATGAATTTGACACCGTAATCCTCTGCCATCCAAGCGATACGACGTTCTTCGCTGATACCGCCTACTTTCGTGACATCCGGTTGAATGATGTCGAAGGCTTGATTTTCTAGCCAAGGTTGAAACGCTTGTCGCCGTGTTAAAACCTCTCCGCCGGAAATAGGGACGGGAGAGTGTTCACGTAGTTTGATGAAATCTGTCAATGCATCCGGTGGTAAAGCTTCTTCGAACCAAGTCACGTCGTAATTGGCGAGCATGTGGGCTGTGTTGATGGCCCACTTGTAGCGTCCTTTCCAGTAAGCGTCACTTCCACCGGCATCAACCATGAGCTTGCAGTCCGGTCCAATCGCATCGCGAGCCGCAGCGACGATCGCTTCATCGGTTGCGGCATTGCGTCGGCCGAACGGCCCCCAGCCGATCTTGAAGGCGCGGAAGCCTTGTTGTTTGACCGACAGAAGGTGATCGCGCAAACGTTCAGGTTCATCCATCAGCAGCGAAGCATAGGGATGAATCCGTTCGCGATAGCGGCCCCCCAGCAAGCGGCCAACGGGTTGCCCTGTCGCTTTTCCGAGAATGTCCCACAAGGCGATATCGATCCCGCTGATTGCATGCGTAAT